>WNGF01000460.1_pt1 | contig 66320 bp, 77 predicted proteins | sample 5400641 | NCBI WGS metagenome assembly WNGF01 (sample SAMN13153371, study PRJNA577476) | soil metagenome | isolation source: 80 cm soil or saprolite under grassland replicate 2 | place: USA:California | collected 2016-06-15
AGAGCGCATGCGCCAGCGACTCCGCGCTGTAGGCCAGCTCGTAGAAGAGGATCCAGCAGCCGACGATCGCGCCGACGACACCGAGGAGAACGAGCTCGAGCAGCGCCAGCTGCATGAACGTCTCGCTCCACGGGTGCACGAGCGCGTGCATCAGTGCTCGTGGTGATGCGGAGGCAGGATGCCGGCTTCTCGTCCCGGCAGGGTCACGATCGCGCCTCCGTACGTCTGCTCGAGTACATCCAGCGTCAGCACGTCGCCCGGCGGGCCGAAGGCAACCGCACGCCGATTCAGGCAGAGCACGCGGTCCCAGCCGCTCGCCTGCTCGACGTCGTGCGTCGCGATCAGCAGCCCGCGACCGTCGCGCGCGAGCTCGTCGAGCAGATTGGAGAGTAGTTCCGCGCTCGGCACGTCGACGCCCCCGAACGGCTCGTCCAGCAACAGCACCGGCGCGTCCTGCACGAGCGCGCGCGCAGCCATGACGCGCTGGCGCTGACCGCCGGAGAGCTCGCCGAACTGCTCACCCGCGAGCTCGCTCAAGCCGACACGCCCGAGTGCCTCGAGTCCCTGATTGCGCTCGCGCCGTCCCAGGGGAAGCCACCACGACCGCGACGTCAGCGTGCCCATCAGCGCGACGTCGAGCGCGGTGACCGGGTAGTCGAGCCGGGAGCGCTCGGTCTGCGGCACGTAGCCGAAATGCCGGGGTGCGGTGATCAACCCGCCGTACGGCTCGAGCTCGCCGAGCAGCACGCGGAAGAGCGTCGACTTGCCGCCACCGTTCGGTCCGAGCACGCCGATTCGCTCGCCCGCGCGCAGGTCGAATGTCACGTCGGAGATCACGGGCCGTCCGCCGTAGCCGGCGCTCACTTGCTCAACCCTTAGCAACGTCACAACCCCACGTCTTCTTCGCTCCGGTGAAGCCGCGCACCATCGCGTCGGCATTCGCCGCCTCCATGGAGAGGTACGTCTGGTGCGGCCCCAGGGTGTCGCCGTACAGCGTGTACGCGGCCGATGCCCCAGTCGCGCGCGCGACCGTCTGCGCAAGCCGCGGGTTCAGCGAGCTTTCCGGAAAGATCGCGCGGACGTGCTCGCGCCGCACGAGTCGGATGAGACGGGACGTCTCGCCGGCCGACGGTTGCGCCTGGGTTGTGAGCGACGGGATGACCGCGCCGACGATCGTGATGCGGTAGCGACGGGCGAAGTAGCCGAAGGCGTCGTGATCGGTGACGAGCTTCCTCTCGCTCATGGGAACGCGCGCGAAGCAGGCGGCGATCCCTTCGTCGAGCGCATGCAGGCGCCTCACGTACGCGGCGGCGTTGTGCCGGAGCGTGGCAGCCGAGCCCGGCGCGGCGCGAACGAGCGCATTGCGGATGGCGATCACGGCGGCCTCCGCGTTCCGCGGGTCGTGCCACCAATGCGGATCGTGCGCGAGCTTGATCGGTACTGCGGCGCCAAGGTCGACGACGCGAGGGTGCCCGCCGGCGGACGAGACGACCTTTGCGATCCAGTGGTCGAGGCCGTCTCCGTTCTCGAAGATGACCTTCGCGCCGCTGGCGGCCTGGACGTCCGTTGAGCGAGGTTCGTACTCGTGTGGGTCCGTGTTCGGCTGCAGGATCTGGTGGACCGACACGGCGTCGCCCGCCACGATGCGCGTCCAATCCCCGATCTGGGTCGTCGTCGCAACGACGGTCGCGTGATTGCCCGTCGAGCCGCAACCCGCGAGCAGCAGGGCGGCGACGGCGAAGACCGGCACGGTGCGCGGTAGGGCCGCAAGTGCGAAGACCGCGCCGGCGAGCACCGCGACCGCCGCCCCCGGCGGGACGTTTGCCTCGACCGAGAGCCACAGGCCCGCGACGCCTTCGGCGGCCGCGAGCGCAACCGAGGCGAGCTGCCAGGAGCGCACCGTGCGCGTCCAGAGCCGTGCGGTGGCAGCGGGCACGACGAGCAGCGCCGACACGAGCAATGCGCCGAGCGCCGAGAGTGACGACACGACCGTGAACGCCACGAGAACGAGAAGCAGCGCATCCGGCAGCGCCGACCGCGCTCCGAGGGCTCTTGCGGTCGTCGGATCGAATCCCACGGCGAGCCAGCGGCGACCGAGCGCGATCGTCGCCGCGATCGTCAGCGCGCTCGCGACGGCGGCAACGGCGAGGTCGCGATTACCGATCAGCAAGAGGCTGCCAAACAGCAATGTCTCGACGCTCGAGCGGGAATGAAAGACGTCGCTCGCAAGAATCACTCCGAGCGCCAGCGCACCTACGAGTACGAGGGCGGTGAAGCTCGAATACTCATCGCGCCGGCGTCGCGCGAGCGCGGCCACCGCAATCGCAAAGACGGCAGCTGTTCCGAACGCGCCGAGGAGCGGCGCGAACCCGAGTCCGTCCGCGACCACGAGGCCGGGAAAGGCCGCCGTTCCAATCGCGTGCGCGTAGAAGGCGAGTCCGCGGAGGACGATCCAGGTTCCGATCACGCCTGCGGCGCCGGAGAGGAGCAGCACCTCCCAGAGACCCCGCTGGACAAATGCGTAGTGGAAAGGAGTGAGCATCGCCATACGATAACGAGAATCGTTATCATCAGCGGGATGAGCTGGGAGGAACGCACATATGACGCGCTGCGCGACGCGGGCTATCGAGTCGGGGCGGCGCGCCGGGTTGTCGTGTCGGTGCTCGCGCGGCGAGACTGTTGCCTCACCGTGCCCGAGATCGTCGACGCGGTGCGCGCGGAGGGCCGCGAGGTGGGCATCGCAAGTGTCTACCGCGTCGTCGACCTGCTCAGCGAGCGGCAGCTCGTCCAGAAGATCGACCTCGGCGACGGCCGTGCGCACTACGAGCGCGCGGAGGTTGCCGACGAGCATCACCATCATCTGGTCTGCAACGAATGCGGGCGCGTCGAGCCGTTCGCGGACGACAAGCTCGAGGCGGCGTTGCGCCGAGTCGAGCGCGATACCGGCTTTGCCGTCGCAAGCCACGATGTGCTGCTGCGCGGCGCGTGCGACGACTGCCGCTAGTCGAGCGGCCGGTCCCGGACGACGTCGTCCTGCCAGCGCGATTCCGGCCATTGGGGGCGGTGCGCGCGCACCGCATCGATTGCTTCGTCGGCCGAGCGGCCGAGGAGTCGCAACGAGCACGCGACGACGGTGCCCGTTCGACCTGTGCCCCCGACGCAGTGGACGACGACGCCTTCTCGCTGCCTGAGGTAAGCCGCGGTGAGCTCCGCGGCCTCCCACACGCGTTGCTCTTCCGCGGTCGCGTCGCGCGGCGTCAGCCCGCCGTGAAGATCTTCGAGCGCGACGTCGTGCGCCTCGAGTGGCGCGGGGTCGTAGGCGGCGGGATGGAGGCGGACGACATGGCGAAAGCCGCGCTCGTGCAGCGCACGCCAATCGGTCTGGGGAGTGGGGAACGCCATGCCGCCGAGCGGGGCGGGTATTTCGGTGACGACGAACAGCGATGACGTCATCGTGGCGGGAACACGGCTCCGCGTCCGACGAGAAAGGGAAGAGCTCGCGGTCGGCGGGCGACGGTCAGCCCTCTGCCGCTCCACCCGTTACGGGGCTTTCGACCTGGCTCTGGATGTAGCGCGGATCCTGGCCTGTGCATCGGACGTCCATGGATGACTAAATACCTGCCACGGCGCGATGAACGAGCCTATTTCCGCAGCACTCGAAGCTCTGTACCACGGCGATCGACAGCGGGCGCAGGCGTTGCTGGCATCCGACGAGGAGCTGCCGGCCTACGAGGCAGCCGCGTTCGGCCGCCTCGAAAGGCTCCGCCGGTTGCTCGACGACGATCCGGCCGCGGCGAACGCGAAGTCGCCGGACGGCTTCACGGCCCTCCACCTTGCGATCTTCGGCGGCAGCGAGGAGGCAGTGCGACTCCTGCTTGAGCGCGGTGCCGACCCGAACGCGCTCGCGACCAGCGAGATCGCCCGGGTGAGACCGCTTGGGACCGCTGCGTTCGTGGGTCGGTCCGATCTGGAGAAGCTGCTCCTGGAGGCCGGGGCGGATCCGTCTCTGCCGCGCGAAGAGCGCTGAAGGACTTCCTCACCGAGCATTGGCTACACTTTTGCGCGCGCCCGGCGGCGTAGCTCAGTTGGTTAGAGCAGCGGAATCATAATCCGCGTGTCGGAGGTTCGAGTCCTCCCGCCGCTACCTTTCCGCGCCCCGAGAAGTCGACCAAGAAGAAGCCATGGCCAAAACCGGAGTCAGAGTTGGAATCACGCTCGCCTGCACAGAGTGCCGGCGGCGCAACTACCAGACCCAGAAGTCGAAGCGGAACTCTCCGGACCGCATCGAGTTCAAGAAATACTGCCGCTGGTGCGGCTCGCACACGCTCCACCGGGAGACGCGCTAGTGGCCCGCCAGACGCGAGCTCAGCGGCGCGCCCGTCGCGAAGCACAGGCGCAGAGTCAGACGGTCACGCAGCGCGCCCGCCAGCGCCAGGCGCAGGTCCGCCCCGGCGCGCAGCCGACGAAGAGCCAGGCCGGCTCACAGCAGCGCCGCGAACGCCGCAGCTTCATCGCCGAGTCGTGGGCGGAGTTAAAGAAGGTCGAGTGGCCCGGGCAGTCGCAGGTCATTCAGGCGACGATCGTCGTACTGATCGCGTGCATCGTCGTCGGCATCTACCTCTACCTGAACGACCTGCTCTGGAAGCCGGTCGTCCAGAGGATCATCGGACAGTAGGGTCGAGAGATGTTTCGCTGGTATGTCATCAACACGTACTCCGGGCACGAGAACAAGGTGAAGGCCAATCTCGAGCACCGGATCATCTCGATGAACCAGGCGCCGCGCTTCCGCCGCGTCGTCGTGCCGACCGAGCAGGTGATCGAGACGAAGGACGGCCAGAAGGTGCAGACCGACAAGCGCGTGCTGCCGGGTTACGTGCTTGTGAACATGGATTTGAACGACGACGCCTGGGGCGTCGTGAAGAACACGCCGGGCGTCACGGGCTTCGTCGGCGCCGGCAACAAGCCCGTCCCGCTGTCGCAGCCGGAGGTCGACCGCATCATGCATACCGGCGCGGCCGAAGGCGCGCGTCCGCGGACGCAGATCGAGTTCCAGCTCGGCGAGTCCGTCAAGGTAACCTCGGGTCCGCTCAGCGACTTCGACGGCGAGATCGTCGACGTGAACGGAGACGCGCAGAAGCTCAAGGTGCTCGTCGACATCTTCGAGCGCCAGGTGCCCGTGGAGCTGGCCTTCGACCAGGTGAAGAAACTCGATTAGCCGATGGCGAAGAAAGTTCTGACACTCATCAAGCTGCAAATCCCCGGCGGTCAGGCGAACCCGGCCCCGCCGGTCGGACCTGCGCTCGGCCAGCACGGCGTGAACATCATGGAATTCTGCAAGGCGTTCAACGCGCAGACGGCGCAGGAGAACGGCCGCATCACCCCGGTCGAGATCACCGTCTACGAGGACCGCTCCTTCTCGTTCATCACGAAGACGCCGCCGGCGGCTGTGCTGATCAAGGAGGCGCTGCGTCTCGACAAGGGCTCGGCCGAGCCGAACCGCAACAAGGTCGGCAGGCTGACGAAGTCGCAGGTGCGCCAGATCGCCGAGACGAAGCTGCAGGATCTCAACGCGCGCGACGTCGAGCAGGCGATGCTCGTGATCGCCGGCACCGCGCGCTCGATGGGCGTCGAGGTGGAGCCGTGAGCCGGCACGGAAAGACGTATCGGAACGCCCGCGGCCAGATCGATCCCGAGCGCGTGTATTCGCCGGCGGAGGCCGTCCGGCTCCTGAGGGCCTCGCCCGGGCCGAAGTTCGACGAGACTGTCGAGGTGCACTTCAGCCTCGGCCTCAACGTCCGGCACGCCGAGCAGCAGCTGCGCGGGACGATCTCCCTTCCGCACGGAACGGGGCGCGAGCAGCGCATCGCCGTCTTCGCCGAGGGCGAGAAGGCGCGCGAGGCGGAGGAAGCGGGAGCCGACATCGTCGGCGCCGCCGATCTCGCCAAGCGTGTCGAGGAGGGCTTCACGGACTTCGACGTTGCGATCGCGACACCCGATCTGATGGGCCAGGTCGGCCGGCTCGGGCGCGTGCTCGGCCCGCGTGGCCTGATGCCGAACCCGAAGACGGGCACCGTCACGATGGACGTGGGCAAGGCCGTGCGCGAGGCGAAAGCCGGAAAACAGGAGTACCGCACCGACCGAGGCGCGAACGTCCACGTCTCCCTCGGGAAGAAGAGCTTCGAGGAGCGCGCGCTGCTCGAGAACTACGCAGCGCTCATCGACGAGATCGTCCGCGCGAAGCCGGCCGCGGCGAAGGGCCGCTACATCCGGCAGGTCACGCTCGCGACGACGATGGGACCGGGCATCAAGGTCGATCCGGCGCGGATTCGCGGCATCCTCGAGGAGGAGGGAAGCGCGGATTCCGCGGAGGCGGAATCCGCTACAGTGCCCGCCTGAACCCAGACTAGACCGCCGAAGACAGCTGGCAGCCGCGAGATAGACAACGGCAGAAGTCCAGCCGAGGTGGCGTCCGAGGATCGTGCACGTTCCTTTGGCCCGCCTCTGCGCGGGCTCGTCATTTCCGGAGGAAGTGCATGGACAAGAACCAAAAGGAACGCGTCGTCGCCGATCTGACCGAGCGGCTCCGCGCGAGCGAGACCTTGATCGTCGCCGACTACAGGGGCCTGACGATGCCGCAAGTCGACGATCTGCGCACCGAGCTCCTGAAGCATGGCGCGCGGTTCCAGATCGTCAAGAACACGCTCACGCGCCGCGCCGCAGAAGCGGCCGGGGCTGACAATCTGCTAGCGCTCCTCGACGGGCCGACGGCGATTGCATTCCTCGAGAGCGACGGCGACCCGGCGGCGGTCGCGAAGGCGCTGCGCGCAGCCACGCGCGACACGCAGGTCCTCGAGGTTCGCGGCGGGATCATCCAGGGCCGCCCGATCAGCGCCGAAGAGATCGCGACCCTGGCGACACTGCCCTCGCTCGACGTGCTTCGCGGGCAGGCAGTCGGCGCGATCGCCGCGCCGCTCTCGACCGTGGTCGGCCTGTTCAACGCGCCGCTTCGCGACCTGGTCGGCGTGCTCCAGGCTCGCATCGATCAACTACAAGCAGAAGGAGAGAGCTAGAGATGCCAACCGATACCGCGAAGCTCGTGGACGAGCTCGGCAAGATGACCGTGCTGGAGCTCGTCGAGCTGAAGAACGCGCTCGAGGAGACCTGGGGTGTCACCGCCGCGGCTCCGGTCGCCGTGGCCGCGCCGGGCGCGGGCGACGGCGCGGCGCCGGCCGAGGAGAAGACCGCGTTCGACGTCGTGCTGACAGGCGCCGGCGACAAGAAGATCCAGGTGATCAAGGTCGTCCGCGCGATCACGGGGCTCGGCCTCAAGGAGGCGAAGGACCTCGTCGACGGCGCGCCGAACCCCGTCAAGGAGGGCGTGGCGCAGGACGAGGCCGACTCGATCAAGGCGCAACTCGAGGAGGCGGGCGCCACGGTCGAGGTCAAGTAGCTCTGCGCAAGGGAGGCCGCCTCTTGACGCGGCCTCCCTTGCTAGCTGGAGCCGCTAGCGAGGAGATGGGCAGCCTCGCGCCGCCCGTGCACGCCGAGCTTGGGCATAGGCGTGCTCCAGATGCTTTGCCACCGTTCGGCCGCTGATGCAGAGTGCCCTACCGATCTCCGCGTTCGTTTCGCCGCGTGTCGCGCGATTAAGAGATTCCCGTTCGCGTTTCGTGAGCCCGTGAGCGGCGAACTCCTGCGGCTCTTTCGAGAGAAAGATACGTCGAAACGGCGTATTGACTCAAGTGGGGCGCTCCGCTTTCGTTGCGACACGTGGCGCCCGATGAGGAGGGGAGATAGCCGTGGGCACGGAGGCTGGAGCCGCTCGAAGCCAAATCGGCGGCGCGGTTCATCAGCAGCGTGACGATCGCGACTACGACTTCGACCCGCCCCCGCAACTTCTCCGCAGGGCCGCTCGAGTAACGAATCATGATCTCTGTGAATCGGGCTTCATGCCGCCCGTTTGGCCTGCCTTTTTGTCGCCGGCATCCTCGCGTCGTTTGCGGTCGCGACCCCGCCGCCCGGCAAGGGCAAGCCCCAAACGACAGGCACGGCCACGACGCACGGCAAAGGTCACGCGGGCAAGGTCACGCTCTGCCACAAGGCGGGCGCGCGCACAAGTACGTGAAGATCCGCGTGAGCAAAAACTCCGTCAAGGCGCATCTGAAGCGCGGCGACGTGGAGCCGGATGCCAACGGCTCGTGTCCGACGCCGCCCGCCACCACGACGGCGGCGACGACCACCACGCAGTCCGAGTAGCCTTGTTCGTAACAGGGCGCTGAAAGGGCCGCCTCCGGGCGGTCTTTTCGCTTGCTTTTTGGGGTTTTCGCGCTACCATTCGGCCAGATCACGGCCCCGTGGGGTTTCGCTTGCGCTGGAGCCCTCCTTTTGGGTACCCTTGCAGGTCGCGCTGACGTTCCGCCGTTTTCGCCTGTCCGAGATTTCTGATTCTTCGCCGTTTTAAGGGAGGCTGTATCTCTTGACCGCCAAGGTTGCCGCGCCGCGCGCGCGCACATCCTTCTCCCGCGTAAAGCAGGTTCTGGAGCTTCCGAACCTGATCGACATTCAGAAGGCGTCGTTCGGTTGGTTCCTGAACGAGGGCCTGCGGGAGACGATCGACGACATCTCGCCGATCGAGGACTACACGGGCACTCTTGCCGTCGAGTTCGGGGAGTATCGCTTCGGCGAGCCCCAGTTCTCGATCAAGGAGTGCCGCGAGAAGGACCTGACCTATCAGGCACCACTCTCGATGACCGTCCGCTTCGTGAACAAGGAGACGGGCGAGATCCGGGAGCAGACCGTCTTCATGGGCGACTTCCCGATGATGACGGAGTACGGCACGTTCATCATCAACGGCACCGAGCGCGTGATCGTCACGCAGCTCGTTCGCAGCCCGGGCGCCTACCTGATGGAGCCGAAGGACCCGACGAAGCAGGTCTTCACGGCGAACCTGATGCCCTCGCGCGGCTCGTGGCTCGAGCTCGAGATCGACAAGAAGGGCATCGCCTACGCGCGTATCGACCGAAAGCGGAAGCTCCCGATCACGACGCTCCTCCGCGCCCTCCCCGCAGAGGACCCGTCGACGGGGTTCCAGCTCGACGTGACGACGAACGAGAAGCTGCTCGCCCTCTTCGACAATTCGCCGTTCATCGTCAACACCCTCGAAAAGGATCCGACCGCGACCGAGGAACAGGCGCTCGTCGAGGTCTTCAAGAAGCAGCGGCCGGGCGAGCCGCCGACGATCGACAATGCGCGCAATCTGCTGCGGTCGCTCTTCTTCGACCCCAAGCGCTACGACCTGACGAAGGTCGGCCGGTACAAGCTGAACCAGCGGCTCGACGTCGACGTTCCCGAGGACGTGCGCGTCCTCACGACCGAAGACATCGTCGCGCTCGTGAAGAAGCTCGTCGAGTTGCCGGCGCGCTTGGGGGTGCCGGAAGACACGAAGGACTACGCCGCCGAGGCGAGCGGGCTCTCGCGCGACCCGATCCGCAACGACCTCGACGAGTACGAGCATTTCGGCAACCGCCGCCTGCGCACCGTGGGCGAGCTGATCCAGGAGGCGTTCCGCGTCGGCCTCTACCGCATGGAGCGCGTCGTGCGCGAGCGGATGACGACCGAAGACGTCGACACGATCACGCCGCAGACGATCATCAACATCCGTCCGGTGGTCGCGGCGCTGAAGGAGTTCTTCGGCTCCTCGCAGCTGTCCCAGTTCATGGACCAGACGAACAGCCTCGCCGGGCTGACGCACCGACGCCGACTCTCTGCTTTGGGAGCGGGGGGGCTGACGCGTGAACGTGCGCCGATCGAGGTGCGCGACGTCCACCCGACTCACTACGGGCGCATGTGCCCGATCGAGACGCCGGAAGGTCCGAACATCGGCCTGATCGGCTACCTCGCCTCGATGGCAACCGTGTCCGAGTTCGGTTTCATCCAGACGCCGTACCGGCGCGTCAACAACGGGCGAGTCTCGGACGAGATCGTCTACCTCGACGCTGTCGAAGAGGCGCAGTACACGATCGCGCAGGCGTCGGAGCGCATCGACGAGAAGACCGGCAAGTTCATGCACGAGAGCGTGCTCTGCCGCTCCGCGCTGGGCGAGGCTGTCACGGCATCGCCGAAGGACGTCGAGTTCATGGACGTCACCCCGGCGCAGGTCGTCTCCGTGTCCACCGCGCTGATTCCGTTCCTGGAGCACAACGACGCGAACCGCGCCTTGATGGGTGCGAACATGCAGCGGCAGGCCGTTCCGCTGATGATCACGCAGGCGCCGCTCGTCGGCACCGGCCTCGAGTACCGCGCTGCGGTGGATACCGGCGACGTCGTGCTGGCGGACAACCCCGGCACGATCGTCGACGTCGACGCCGACCGCATCGTCGTCGAGACGAAGGACGGCCGCGACGACTACACGCTGACGAAGTTCATGCGGTCCAACCAGGGCACGCTGATTCACCAGAAGCCGATCGTCGCCCTGGGCGACAAGATCAAGGCGGAGCAGGTGCTCGCCGACGGCAGCTCGACCGACGACGGCGAGCTCGCGCTCGGCGCGAACCTGCTCGTCGCGTTCATGTCGTTCGAGGGCTTCAACTTCGAGGACGCGATCGTCATCTCCGAGCGGCTCGTGAAGGAGGACGTTCTCTCGTCCATCCACATCCACGAGTACGAGATCGACGCTCGATCGACGAAGCTCGGCGACGAGGAGATCACGCGCGACATTCCGAACCGTTCCGAAGAGTCGCTCGCCGATCTCGACGAGCGCGGAATCGTGCGCATCGGCGCCGAGGTCGGTTCCGGCGACCTGCTCGTCGGCAAGGTCACGCCCAAGGGCGAGACCGAGCTGACGGCCGAGGAGAAGCTGATCCGCGCGATCTTCAAGGAGAAGGCGCGCGAGGTGCGCGATACGTCGCTCAAGGTGCCGCACGGCGAAGGCGGCAAGGTGATCGACGTCAAGACGTTCTCCCGCGACGCGGGCGACGACCTCTCACCCGGCGTCAACGAGCTCGTGCGCGTCTACGTCGCGAAGAAGCGCAAGATCTCCGAGGGCGACAAGCTCGCGGGCCGCCACGGCAACAAGGGCGTGATCTCGAAGATCGTCCCCGAAGAGGACATGCCGTTCCTCGAGGACGGCACTCCGGTCGACGTCGTGCTCAACCCGCTCGGCGTGCCGAGCCGGATGAACATCGGCCAGATCCTCGAGACCCACCTCGGGTGGGCGGCCGCGAAGGGCGTCTTCAGCGAGAACGGCGACGGCGGACCCTCGCCGGTCGCGACACCCGTTTTCGACGGCGCGACCGTGGAGGACGTCGACAATGCGCTCCTCGAGTGGATGGAACAGAACCCAGATTCGCCCGTGAGGTTCGTCACGGACGACAAGGAAGTGCCCGGACGCAAGTGCACAGGCAAGCTCCGCCTGTTCAGCGGCAAGACCGGCGATCCGTTCGAGCAGCCGGTCACGGTCGGCTACATGTACATCCTGAAGCTGCTGCACCTCGTGGACGACAAGATCCACGCGCGCTCGACGGGGCCCTACTCGCTCGTTACCCAGCAGCCGCTGGGCGGCAAGGCGCAGTTCGGCGGCCAGCGCTTCGGCGAGATGGAGGTGTGGGCGCTCGAGGCGTACGGCGCGGCCTACACGCTGCAGGAGATGCTCACGATCAAGTCCGACGACACGGTCGGGCGGGTCAAGGCATACGAGGCGATCGTCAAAGGCGAGAACATCGCCGAGCCTTCCATCCCCGAGTCGTTCAAGGTGCTGCTGAAGGAGATGCAGTCGCTCGCGCTCGACGTGCACGTGCTCTCCGAGGAGGGTGCCCACGTGGAGGTGCGGGAGGAGGACGACGAGTTGCTCCGCGCCGCGGAGGAGCTCGGCATCGACCTTTCGCCCGGATCGCTCCGCGCCGCGGCACGGCAACCCACGGCGGAGGAGGCCGAGGAGGGCCAGGAGCGCGTCGACGAAGAGGGCGAGTTGGCGCTGCCGGCCGACGAGACGCTCGACGACCTCGCGGACGTCGAGCTCGCTTCGGGCAAGGATTCAGCCAAGGCAGAGGTCGAGGAAGAGGTCGGTCCCGTAGGGGACGCGGACCTCGCGGACATCGAAATCGAGGACTAGTACGAAGGGAAGAGGAGCCACTTGATCGACATCAACGAGTTCGACGCGATTCGTATCGGGCTTGCGTCCAGCAAGCAGATTCGTGACTGGTCCTCCGGCGAGGTCACGAAACCCGAGACGATCAACTACCGGACGCTCAAGCCCGAGCGCGACGGCCTGTTCTGCGAGCGCATCTTCGGTCCGACGAAGGACTGGGAGTGCTACTGCGGCAAGTACAAGCGCGTTCGCTACAAGGGCATCATCTGCGAGCGCTGTGGTGTCGAGGTCACGCGGCAGAAGGTGCGCCGCGAGCGGATGGGGCACATCGACCTCGCGGCACCCGTCTCGCACATCTGGTTCTTCAAGGGCGTGCCGAGCCGCATCGGCTACCTCCTCGACATCGCCCCGCGCGAGCTCGAAAAGGTGCTCTACTTCGCCGCCTCGATCGTCACCTCGGTCGACGCCGAGAAGCGTGCAGCCGATCTCGCCGATCTCGAGGACAAGGTGAGCTCCGAGTCTTCGCGCATCGACGTCGACCGCGACGAGGCCCTTCAGGCGCTCGAGGTTCGCCTCCAGCGCCGCCGCGACTACTTCCTCAAGGGTGTCGAGAAGGGCTTCGACGAGGACGACGACTTCTGGGCACGCGGCCTGAACAACTGGGCCGAGGAGCAGGCGCTCCCGACTCTCGAAGACGCGCGGACGCTCGTGTCCGGAATCTTCAAGGACCTCGCGAAGAAGATCACGACCGAGGACTCGAAGAAGATCCGCGAGCTGGTCCGTGACGCTGCGATCCGCCCGGACCGGAAGCTGTCCCCGCGCGAGCTCGAACAGGTTGCGACCGCCGCGGACCAGATCCTCGAGGCGATTCGCCCGCTCGAGAGGCAAATGGAGAAGGCGACGGGCTCCAAGAAGGGCGCGATCACCAAGCACCTCCACCGCGTCGTCGATTCGCTGATCGTCGGCGAGGAGCTGAACGAGGAGGACGCGCAGCTGACGAGCAACGTCGATGCGAAGAACCTCGAGAAGGCCCGAGATCTCGGTAACGGCTTGCTCCAAGACGTCGTCAACACGTGGGAAGAAGGACAGGACATCCGTGAGCTGACGAATGACCTCTGCCTCCGCACCGACGGCAAGATCAGCAAGGAAGATCTCGACGCGATCGTGCAGTGGGCTCTGAAGGTCCGCGAAATGGCGATCGACATCGAGGCGCGGCGCCAGGATGCGCGCGACGCCGCCGTCGACTCGGTCAACAGGCTCGAGCAGACCTGGCTCCTCTTCAAGGAGCTGGAGCCGAAGATGATCGTCAACGACGAGCAGATCTTCCGCGAGCTGAAGGATCGTTTCGGCTCCCCGTACGGCTTCGGCGTCTACTTCCACGGCGGTATGGGCGCGGAGTCGATCCGCGATCTGCTTCGGGATCTCGATCTGACCGCCGAGGCGAACATGCTGCGCGAGACGATCCGTACCGCGAAGGGTCAGAAGCAGCAGCGCGCGATCAAGCGGCTGAAGGTCGTGAACGCCTTCATCAAGTCCGAGAACAAGCCCGAGTGGATGGTCCTCGAGGCTGTTCCGGTGATTCCGCCGGAGCTCCGCCCGATGGTGCAGCTCGACGGTGGCCGCTTCGCGACGAGCGACCTGAACGACCTCTACCGCCGCGTCATCAACCGGAACAACCGGTTGAAGCGGCTGCTCGATCTCGGCGCGCCGGAGATCATCGTCAACAACGAGAAGCGCATGCTCCAGGAGGCCGTCGACGCGTTGTTCGACAACGGCCGCCGCGGGCGTGCGGTGACCGGCCCCGGCAACCGGCCGCTGAAGTCCCTGAGCGACATGCTCAAGGGCAAGCAGGGCCGGTTCCGCCAGAACTTGCTCGGCAAGCGCGTCGACTACTCGGGCCGCTCGGTGATCGTCTCCGGCCCGCAGCTGAAGCTGTACCAGTGCGGTCTACCGAAGATCATGGCGCTCGAGCTGTTCAAGCCCTTCATCATGAGCCGGCTCGTCGAGCGCAAGTCGGTGCAGAACATCAAGGCCGCGAAGAAGTACGTCGACTCGATGACGCTCGAGGTCTGGGACGTGCTCGAAGAGGTGATCGCGGAGCATCCGGTGCTGCTCAACCGCGCACCGACGCTGCACCGTCTCGGCATCCAGGCGTTCGAGCCTGTGCTCGTCGAGGGCAAGGCGATCCAGGTGCACCCGCTCGTCTGCCACGCGTTCAACGCGGACTTCGACGGCGACCAGATGGCCGTGCACCTCCCGTTGTCAGCCGAGGCACAGGCCGAGGCGCGGATTCTCATGCTCTCGTCGAACAACATCCTCTCGCCGGCGAACGGGCGCGCGCTCGCGACGCCGACGCAGGACATGGTGCTCGGCGGCTACTACCTCACCTACTCGGCGGCCGATCTGACGAAGGCGGACCCGGCGAAGCTGAAGCCGCGGCCGAAGCGGTTCCGCAGCGAGGAAAACGTCGCGTTCGCGCTCGACGCGAAGCAGCAGAACGTCGGACTCCAGGATCCGATCGAGTTCGAGTGGGACGGCGAGCTGATCGTGACGACGCCGGGCCGCGTGATCTTCAACTCGGAGATCGACCGCGCGCTCAGCGAGTCCGTCGAGCTCGACGGCGAGGTTGGCCACGAGTACCTCAACAGGACGCTCGACAAGAGGGAGATGGGCGACTTCATCGCCGAGCTCGTCGACGTGTACGGGGCGCCGGCGATCGCGCCGGTGCTCGACACGATCAAGAGCCTCGGGTTCACATACGCGACGCGCGCCGGCATCTCGGTGTCGAAGAACGACGTCGTGATCCCGCCGGACAAGGAAGCGATCCTCGAGGACTTCGAAGGTCGCGTTGCCACGGTGGAGGGCCAGCACGCCCGCGGGCTGATCACCGACGAGGAGCGGCACGAGATCATCGTCAACCTCTGGACCGAAGCGACGGATGACGTCGCCAGCGCGATGGAGAAGTCCCTAGACGAGCTGAACCCGATCTACATGATGGCCAACTCGGGCGCCCGTGGCTCGTTCACCCAGATCCGCCAGCTGGCCGGGATGCGCGGGCTGATGGCCAATCCGAAGGGCGAGATCATCGAACGGCCGATCAAGGCCAACTTCATGGAGGGCCTGTCGGTGCTCGAGTACTTCATCTCGACGCACGGCGCGCGCAAGGGTTTGGCGGACACCGCCCTCCGCACCGCCGACTCCGGCTACCTGACGCGGCGTCTCGTCGACGTCTCGCAGGACGTGATCATTCGCGACGACGACTGCAAGACCAAGGAGTTCATCGAGTTGCCGCTGCACGTTGCCGGCGAGGGCATCAACAAGAGCCTGCAGGGACGGATCGTCGCGGCGGACGTGCACAACATCAAGAAGGACGGCTCGCCCGGAGCGAAGGTGCTGCTCGAGAAGGGCACGGAGATCCGCACCGAAGTGCTGCGCGAGCTCGAGGATCTCTTCGAGGACCAGCCCGACGTCCGCATTCCGGTTCGCTCGGTGCTCAAGTGCCGCAGCGAATTCGGCGTGTGCCGCACGTGCTACGGGATCTTCCTCGGCACCGGCGAGCTCTGCGAGATCGGCGACGCAGTCGGGATTATGGCGGCGCAGTCGATCGGCGAGCCCGGTACGCAGCTGACCATGCGGACCTTCCACACCGGCGGCGTCGCCGGCGCGGACATCACGCACGGTCTGCCGCGCGTCGTCGAGATCTTCGAGGCGCGGAACCCGAAGGGTGCCGCGCAGCTCGCCGAGATCTCGGGTTTGGTCCACCTCGCCGACACGGAGCGCGGCGGCGTTCAGATCACGATCACCGGCGACGTGCCGAAGAAGGACGGCGAGGCGGACGAGCGCGAGCACACGTTCCCGCGGCGCACGCGGCTGCTCGTGAAGAAGAGCCAGCAGGTCGAGATGGGCGATCCGCTCACCGAAGGGTCGATCGCGCCGACCGAGCTGCTCGAGCTGCACTCGCACTCGGGCAAGGGGTCGACCCCGACCGAGCTGTACCTCGTCGGCGAGGTGCAGAAGGTCTACAAGTCACAGGGCGTCGACATCCACGACAAGCACATCGAGCTGATCGTCCGGCAGATGCTCAAGAAGGTGCGGGTCGAGAACTCCGGCACCACCGAACTGTTGCCGGGCCAGCTCGTCGACAAGGTCGTGCTCGAGCGCGAGAACGCCCGCGTGAAGAAGGAGAAGGGCGAGCAAGCGACCTTCGAGCCGCTCATTCTCGGGATCACGAAGGCCTCGCTCGCGACCGAGTCCTTCCTCTCGGCCGCTTCCTTCCAGGAGACGACGAAGGTCCTGACGGATGCGTCGATCGAAGGAAAGACCGACCGGCTGCTCGGGCTGAAGGAGAACGTGATCATCGGGAAGCTGATTCCGGCCGCGACCGGACTGAAGCGCTACCGCGGCATCGAGATCAAGCCGGCCGAAAAGATCCCGGCGGGCGCCTACACCAGGCCCGAGACCGAGGCGGAGCTGCTGGCGGCCCTAGAGGAGATCGGCACCGACGGCGGAGAGGGTCTCGACCTCGGCTCGCTCGGGATCGATTTCGGCGGGCGGCCGGGCGCGGACGCCACGACGAGCCACGAAGCCGGTGAGGCGGAGGAGACGCCCGAGGTCGACTCGCCTGAGTAGTCCCTCGCCCGCTTCGGTTTCCGCTCGGGGCTCGCGCCTTCGGCGCTCACATTGGTCGGCGGGCGAGGGAGCGCTGCTTCGGCGGTGAGTGGATGAGCGGCGCGGCATAGCCGCGCCGCCGGCGGACGCGAGGAAGGATCGCGCGCAGGCGGCGGCCCTCCGTCGTTCGTGGTACACAGTTCACTCTCGGACCGTGCGAAAGCTGCTTCTCCTCGTCTTGCTCTGTGCGAGCGCCGCAGCGCTTCTGCCCGGACACGCCTCCGCCGCCGACGCGTGCGGTCGTCCCGACCGTGGCACGAACTGGATCGATTGGGGCTCGACTGTGCTCACGGATGTGCTGGCGCGTCCCGGAACGATCCTCGCCGTTTCGTCCGGCGACTATCCCGCACAGGTTCGACAGAAGGGCGCCGTGACCGTTTACGGCGATCTGTACCTCAGGTCGCGCGTCGGGCTGCCGACGACTCCGATGGATCCGGCCGAGATTCCAGAGCGGGCGAACCGCCTGTTCGATTACGCGTCCGCGCAGTCGGCTTGCGCTACGCCGTGGATCGCCGAGAACGAGCTTTCAGGTGCCGGTTTGGAGACGCCGTGGTCCGACAGCAATGCCCAGTACCGCCAGAACGTTCTCACCTACCTGCAGACGCTCGCCGCGCGCGGTGCGCGGCCGTTCCTGCTCGTGAACAGCGCTCCGTACACCGGCGGCGAGGCCGCCGCGTGGTGGCAGCAGGTCTCTGCAGTCGCCGACATCGTCCGCGAGACCTACTTCAGCGCGAAGAGGATCCATGCGCAGGGGCCGATCGTCGGCAACCGGACGATCCGTCAGGCATTGCGGGCCTCGGTCGGCCGGTTCCTCGCGATCGGTATTCCAGCTGCGCGGCTCGGCGTGATGCTGGGCTTTCAGACCAATGGCACGTCGGGCCGTACGGGTCTGCAGCCGAAGGAGGCCTGGTTCGACGTCGTGAAGTGGCAGGCGCTGGCGGCGCGGCAGGTTGCCGAGGAGCTCCGGATCTCGTCGATCTGGTCCTGGGGCTGGGCGACGTATTCGGGCGCCGAAGATCCGGACAAGCCGGTCGCTGCCTGCGTTTGGCTCTGGACCCGCGCGCCGTCGCTCTGCAACGGTCCTGGTGCTGCGGGTGCCGCGTGGGAGGACTCGCTGACGCAAGGGCAGCTGATTCTCCCCGCCGGAGTGCAATGCACGATCGGCAAGTCGAAGCTCACGGACGCCAAGATCTCGCAGCTGCAGCCGCTGACCGGCGACCGGGAAATCGCGTACAGCGCGCTCCTCGCACGAATCGTCGAGGGAAAGCTGGCGCCCGCGACCTGGTCGAAGGTGATCGCATTCGAGCGCGCCCTCGTCGCGAGCCGTTTCGGCGGCAGCATGCAGGCCTATCGGTCCGCACTCGCCCAGCAGCACGTGTCGCTGTCGCTCGCGCGCGGCGTCCTCGCCGACGAGCTGCGCCGAGCCCGACTCGAGCAGAGGTTCAGGGTCAAGCGGCCGACCGCTGCGCACGTTGCAAACTTCTACGAGTCGTATCCCGACATGCTCGTGCGCGCCGTCACGGCGAAGCCCGCGCCGTCGTGGCTCGGCGGGAGGCCCAAGGGCTTCGCAATCGAAGCGATAGCGCCACCGGGCGTGTTCGATCTGGCGGCGAAGAAGACGAGGACGTTGCAGACGATCAACGGGCCGTACAAGGTCCGCGCGGTCGGCAAGGCGCAGCCCCTCGGAACGATGCCGCTCTCGCTCGTCGAGCCGGCGATCCGCGCCGCGCTGAAGTCGTTCGCGCAAGGCGAGGCGTTTGAGCAGTGGACGACGAAGCTGCAGACCGAGGCGCTCACGAGCGCCACTTGCAGCGGCGACGACCTCCCGGTCCCGGGCCCGGTCGAGCTCGAGATGTTTGTGCCGTTCCTGTCAGTCTCCGGCTGACGGCGCACGCGCCGTTTGGCTCGGGCTCTGCTCAGGCAGGCGGTTCCTCGCCGGCCATCGCCTAAAGCTCGTGCTTGCAGCCGGCGACCAGAGCACCGGCCTCTCCGGAGCGCCGGCGCCACTGCAGCCCATTCCGCCCCTAACGGTCGTCGTCGCAACGGGGAACGGAGGGTCGGTCATGACACTCCCGGTGTCGCAGTAAAGCCGGCTACCGGCCCATGTCGAGCTGCGCTTTGCCGGCGCTCTTGGCGCGGTAGAGCGCTTCGTCTGCGCGTTCGAAAAAGCTGTCGGCATCATCGCGCGCGGTCAGTTCCGCGATGCCGCCGGAGAGGGTGAGCCGCGGGATGTTTCCGATGGGACTCGCCGATACGGCGTCCTCGACGCGGCGGTAGAGCTGCGCCGCCTGGGCCACGCCGGCCTCGGGCAGGATGATCGCGAACTCGTCGCCGCCCACGCGACACGCGATGTCTGAAGCACGCAGAACGCCGCGCACACGCGCTGCCGTCTCGGCGAGCACTGCGTCCCCAGCGAGGTGCCCGACCCGCTCGTTGATCGCCTTGAAGTCGTCGAGGTCGAGGACGAGCAGGGCGAGGCTGCGCCCGTAGCGAAGAGCGCGCGAGCATTCCCGCCGGAGCGTCTCGTGGAAGTATCGGCGATTGCGCAGACCGGTCAGCGCGTCGAGATCCGCGAGCCGTCGCGTCTCGCGATAGCGGAACGCGTTGTCGAGTGCAGGAACCGCACGTCGCGCAAGATCGGCGACCTGCGCGCCCACCCGCCGCTCGAGGTCGCGGACCGAGGCGGAGCAGACGGTGAGTGTCCCAAGCCGGCCCAGCTCGCCCTCGAGCGGAAGCGAGAATTTCGATCCCCATTCGCTTTGCCGTTCGACATCGTCCTGCGACATCCCCGCCGACTTCACCAACCCGCCCTTTTCGTCACCCTCCAGCGAAAGGATCGCGGCGTCGACGCCGTCGAGGGCAATCGCGCTGTCGAGAATCCGCGCCGCGACTTCGTCCACGTCGAGCGAGCCCGCCAACTCGGGCCGGCGAGCGCGACGCAACTCGGCCGTCAGCGCCGCCTGCCGTCGGGCCAGAAGGCCCGTGGTGACGGCGAAGAGCACAGCCGCGGCGCCCGCTGCGGAGGCGAACCAGGCTGCCATCACTGCTATCATGCCGCGGCCCGGCAGACAGGGCTGTGAGTCCTGTCGGCCGTTTCTGTGCGTAAAAGGAGACGCTTGCCAACCGTAAATCAGCTTGTCCGGAAGGGCCGTTCTGCCCCCAAGGCGAAGACCAAGACACCTGCGCTCCGGGGAGCCCCGCAGAAGCGCGGCGTCTGCACGCGCGTGTTCACCGTGACGCCGAAGAAGCCGAACTCGGCGCTTCGGAAGGTGGCCCGTGTCCGGCTGACGAACGGCATGGAGGTCACGACGTACATTCCGGGTGAGGGACACAACCTGCAGGAGCACTCCGTCGTCCTCGTCCGTGGTGGGCGCGTCAAGGACCTGCCGGGCGTCCGGTACAAGGTCATTCGCGCAGCCCTCGACACGGCGGGCGTGTCGGACCGAAAGCAGGCCAGGTCGCGCTACGGAGCGAAGCGGAATGCCTAGGCGCGCAGAGATCGCACCGCGCACTCCCGACGCGGACCCCGTTTACAGCTCTCAGCTCGTTCAGCAGCTCGTGAACCGCGTGATGACCGACGGCAAGAAGTCGGTCGCCGAGCACATCGTCTACACGGCGCTGGAGAGAGTCGGCACGAAGACCGGGCGTCCACCCGTCGAGGTCCTGGAGCAGGCCGTCAAGACGGTTACGCCGGTCCTCGAGGTCAAGGGTCGCCGCGTCGGCGGCGCGAACTATCAGGTGCCTGTCGAGGTGCCTCAGCGTCGCGCGCGCACTCTCGCAATCCGCTGGCTCGTGACGTACGCGCGCGACCGCCGCGAAAAGGGCATGCCGGAGAAGCTTGCGAACGAGATCCTCGACGCGCTCAACGAGCAGGGCGGCGCCTACAAGCGCAAGGACGACATCTACCGGATGGCGCAGGCCAACAAGGCCTTTGCGCACTACCGCTGGTAACCATGGCGACGCAGACTGCAACCAAGGTTGGCCTCGAGCGCGTCCGCAACATCGGGATCATGGCGCACATCGACGCGGGTAAGACGACGACGACCGAGCGCATCCTCTACTACACGGGCCGCACCCACAAGATGGGCGAGGTCCACGAGGGCGCCGCGACGATGGACTGGATGGCGCAGGAGCAGGAGCGCGGCATCACGATCACGTCGGCCGCCACGACGGCGTTCTGGCGCGACCACCGCATCAACATTATCGATACGCCCGGGCACGTGGACTTTACTGTGGAGGTGGAGCGGAGCCTCCGCGTCCTCGACGGTGCAGTCGCCGTCTTCGACGCGGTCGCAGGCGTCCAGCCGCAGTCCGAGACGGTCTGGCGGCAGGCTGACAAGTACAGCGTCCCGCGGATCGCGTTCATCAACAAGATGGACCGCACCGGGGCGGACTTCTTCAAGTCCGTGCAGTCCATCGTCGACCGTCTCGGGGCAAAGCCGGTGCCGATTCAGATCCCGATCGGCACGGAAGATGCGCACCGCGGCGTCGTCGACGTCGTCGAGATGCGCGCGATCACGTGGGGCGACGATCTCGGCACGAAGATGGAGGTCGGTGAGATCCCGGCCGGGCTCGCGGAGCAGGCGAGCGAGTACCACCACCAGGTGATCGACGCGGTCGCGGACCACGACGACGAGCTAATGGAGGCGTATCTCGAGGACGAGTCGTCCGTAACCGCCGAGCAATTGAAGCGCGCGCTCCGCGCGGCGACCCTCGACGGCTCCGTGACGCCGGTGCTGCTCGGCTCCGCCTTCAAGAACAAGGGCGTGCAGCCGCTGCTCGACGCCATCGTCGACTACCTCCCGAGCCCGCTCGACGTGCCGTCGATTCACGGCATCGACCCGCGCACGCAGCACGAGCTTTCGCGGAAAGCCGCAGCCGACGAGCCATTCTCCGCCCTCGCCTTCAAGGTGATGTCAGACCCGTACGTCGGCAAGCTCACCTATTTCCGCGTCTACTCGGGCCAGCTCAAAGCCGGCGACCGGGTGCTGAACACGACGACCGGAAAGACCGAGCGGATCAGCCGCATCCTGCAGATGCACGCGAATCACCGTGAGGAGCGGCAGGACATCGGCGCCGGCGAGATTGCCGCGGGAGTCGGGCTGAAGAACACGACGACGGGCGACACGCTCTCGACGGAGACGGCGCCGATCGTGCTCGAGTCGATGACCTTCCCGGACCCGGTGATCTCGGTGGCGGTCGAGCCGAAGACGAAAGCCGACCAGGACAAGCTCGGCCAGGGCCTGCAGCGGCTCTCCGAGGAGGATCCGACGTTCCGCGTACGCACCGACGACGAAACCGGCCAGACGCTGATCGCCGGGATGGGCGAGCTCCACCTCGAGATCATCGTCGACCGCCTGAAGCGCGAGTTCAATGTCGACGCGAACGTCGGTAGGCCGCAGGTCGCCTATCGCGAGACCGCCCGCAAGGCGGTCGAGAAGGTCAACGGCAAGTTCGTCCGCCAGACCGGTGGCCGGGGCCAGTACGGTCACGCGGTGATCAATCTCGAGCCCGGCGAGCAGGGCTCGGGCTACGAGTTCGTCGACAAGATCGTCGGCGGCAAGATTCCCAAGGAATACATCGGGCCGGTCGACCTCGGCATCCAGGAGGCGATGGAATCCGGGATCCTCGGCGGGTACCCGGTTGTCGACATTCGGATCGAGCTGATCGACGGCTCGTACCACGACGTGGACTCGAGCGAGATGGCGTTCAAGGTGGCGGGCTCGATGGCCTTCAAGGAGGCAATGAAGCGCGCCAAGCCGATCCTGCTCGAGCCGATGATGGCGGTCGAGGTCGTCACTCCCGAGGACTACCTCGGGGACGTGATGGGCAACCTCAATTCACGCCGCGGCCGCGTCGAGCATCTGGAGCCGGTCGGCAACGCGCAGCAGATCAAGGCGATGGTTCCGCTCGCGGAGATGTTCGGCTACGCAACCGACGTGCGCTCGATGACGCAGGGGCGCGCGACGTTCACGATGCAATTCGACCATTACGAGGAAGTGCCGCAGTCGATCGCCGCCGAGCTGGTCGACGCGCAGAGCTAAGGAAGGAGAAGCATGGCCAAGCAGAAGTTCGAGCGCACGAAGCCGCATCTCAACGTCGGCACGATCGGTCACATCGACCACGGCAAGACGACGCTGACGGCGGCGATCACCAAGGTGCTCGCGGAGCAGGGCGGCAACACGACCATCAAGTCGTTTGACGAGATCGACAACGCTCCAGAGGAAAAGGCGCGCGGCATCACGATCAACACGTCCCACGTCGAGTACGAGACGCAGAACCGCCACTATGCCCACGTCGACTGCCCGGGCCACGCCGACTACATCAAGAACATGATCACCGGCGCGGCGCAGATGGACGGCGCGATCCTCGTGGTATCGGCCGCGGACGGCCCCATGCCGCAGACGCGCGAGCACATCCTGCTCGCCCGCCAGGTCGAGGTGCCGTACATCGTCGTGTTCCTGAACAAGGCCGACATGGTCGACGACCCCGAGCTGCTCGAGCTCGTCGAGATGGAAGTCCGCGAGCTGCTGTCGAAGTACGAGTTCCCCGGCGACGACATTCCGATCGTCACAGGCTCGGCGCTGAAGGCACTCGAGGGCGACCCGGAGTGGACTCCGAAGATCCTCGAGCTGATGGAGGCGGTCGACTCGTACATCCCCGAGCCGACGCGCGACATCGACAAGCCGTTCCTGATGCCGATCGAGGACGTGTTCACGATCACCGGCCGCGGCACGGTCGTGACCGGTCGCGTCGAGCAAGGCCAGATCAAGATCGGCGAGGAGGTCGAGATCGTCGGCATCCACCCGCAGGTGGCGAAGACCGTCGTCACCGGCGTCGAGATGTTCAACAAGACTCTGGACTACGCGCAGGCCGGCGACAACGCGGGCGCGCTCCTGCGCGGCACCAAGCGCGAGGAGGTCGAGCGCGGCCAGGTGCTGGCGAAGCCGGGCTCGATCACGCCGCACACGCACTTCAAGGCCGAGGTCTACGTCCTCTCGAAGGACGAAGGCGGGCGCCACACGCCGTTCTTCAACGGCTACCGGCCGCAGTTCTACTTCCGCACGACCGACGTGACCGGCTCGATCAAGCTCCCGGAAGGCCAGGAGATGGTCATGCCGGGCGACAACACGAACATGGAGATCGAGATGGGCCAGCCCATCGCCATGGACCAGGGTCTCCGCTTCGCGATCCGCGAAGGCAGCCGCACGGTCGGCGCCGGCGTGGTCACGGAGATCATCAAGTAGGAAGGGAAACGCGCGCCGGTGGCTCAACAAAAAATCCGCATCAGACTGAAGTCGTACGACCATCAGTCGCTCGACAAGTCCGCGAAGGACATCGTCGAGACGGTTGAGCGCACCGGCGCGACCATCACCGGTCCCGTGCCGCTGCCGACCGAGAAGAACGTCTACTGCGTGATCCGCAGCCCGTTCAAGGACAAGGACTCGCGCGAGCACTTCGAGGTGCGGACGCACAAGCGATTGATCGACATTCACTCGCCCACGCCGAAGACCGTCGACTCGCTGATGCGGCTCGACCTCCCGGCCGGCGTCGACATCGAAATAAAGCTGTGACCCGCTACATGAAGACAAACGTCCGCTGCACCGTGGTGAGCCTGAAAATTTTCCGCCCCCGAGGCGGTGAGACCTCGTGAAGGGGATTCTCGGGCTGACAGTGTTTGCCGAACAGTTGCGCGCTCGAAAATTTTGCGGCTCCGAAGCGGTGATCCTTCGATGAAGGGCATCCTTGGCCGCAAAATTGGCATGACTCAGGTCTTCGATCCCGAGACCGGCGTCCGCACGCCCGTGACCGTGATCGAGGCCGGACCGTGTCCCGTGGTCGAGGTCAAGACGCCGGATGTGCACGGCTACGAGGCCGTCCAGCTCGCCTTCGACGCAGTCGCGGAGCGGAAGCTCTCCAAGGGCGAGCTCGGCCATCTGAAGAAGAACGGCGTCGAGCCGCACCGCCACCTCGTCGAGTTCCGCGGGCCTTCCGAGGCCGTCGTGGGTGAAGCGGTGACGGTGGAGGCATTCCAGCCGGGCGACAAGGTGAAGGTGAGCGGGGTCAGCATCGGCAAGGGCTTCCAGGGCACGATCAAGCGCCACAACTTCTCTCGCGGTCCGGTGACGCACGGATCGCACAACGTTCGCAAGCCCGGCTCGATCGGCGCCTCCGCGACGCCTTCGCGCGTCTTCAAGGGCATCCGTATGGCCGGGCGCATGGGCGCCAAGCGGCGAACGCAGGTCGGCCTCGTCGTTCATTCCGTTAACCCGGAGCGCAATCTGTTGCTCGTCAAGGGAGCCGTTCCCGGGCCCAAGAGCGGGTTGCTCGAGATCAGAGAGGACCGGTCGCATGGCCGCTCCTAAAGCTCCCCTGCTCGACGCCACCGGCAAGAAGGCGAAGGACGTGTCGCTCGAGGAGAGCGTGTTCGGCGCCGACGTGAGGCCGCACCTCGTTCACGAGGCGGTCCGCGCCGAACTGAACGCGGATCGCGCCGGCACCCGCGGCGCGAAGTCGCGCGGGCTCGTCGCCGGCGGCCGCGCGAAGCCGTGGCGCCAGAAGGGAACAGGCCGCGCCCGCGCGGGCACGACGCGCGCACCACAGTTCACGGGCGGTGGCGTCGCCTTCCCGCCGGGCATGCGCAACTTCGAGGTGAAGGTGAACAAGAAGGTGCGTCACGCAGCCCTGCGCTCGGCTCTCTCCGATCACGCAGCGAACGGCTCGATCGCTGTCGTCGGCGCGGACGCATTCGGCGAACCGTCGACGAAGCAGGCAGTGAGCCTGCTCGCTGCGTGGCGGGAGGAGCTGCCGCTGCTCGTGATCGCCTCTCCGGACGACGAGTCGCTGATCAAGTCCTTCCGGAACCTTGCGAAGACCGTCGTCACCGTGCCGGGTGAGCTCGAGGTATCGCAGGTCGTCTGGGCCCGATCGGTGCTGGTCACCGAGGCCGCTCTCGACGCAGTGCAGGGGAGGGCCGCCTGATGTCGCTGCACCCGAACGAAGTCTTGCTTGCGCCTGTCGTCTCGGAGAAGAGCTACAGCCTGATCGGCGAGGGCAAGTACGTCTTCCGTATCCATCCGGATGCGCACCGGACGCAGGTGCGCCAAGCGGTCGAGGAGCTCTTCAACGTGCACGTCGAAGGCGTCAACGTCTTGAAGGTGCAAGCGAAGCCGAAGCGCCGCGGCATGTCGAAGGGGATCAAGCCCGGCTGGAAGAAGGCGATCGTGCAGCTCCGCGAGGGCGAGACGATCGAGATCTTCGAAGGAGCGCAAGTCTGATGCCGGTTCGCAAGTTCAAGCCGACGTCGCCCGGCCGCCGCTTCATGTCGGTCTCCTCCTTCGAGGAGATCACGAAGTCGAAGCCGGAGAAGTCGCTGACCCAGAAGCTGACGAAGAAGGGTGGCCGCAACAACTACGGCCGGCTGACGATGCGCCACCAGGGCGGAGGTCACAAGCGCCGCTATCGCGTCATCGACTTCAAGCGCAAGAAAGACGGTGTACCCGCGAAGGTCGCCGCGATCGAATACGACCCGAACCGCTCGGCGCGGATCGCGCTGCTGCATTACGCGGACGGCGCGAAGAGCTACATCCTCGCTCCCGCGCGCCTGCGCGTGGGCACGACGGTCGAGTCGGGGCCGAATGCGGACATCAAGCCGGGCAACGCCCTTCCGCTCGAGAACATCCCGACGGGGACGCTCGTGCACAACGTCGAGCTGCAGCCGGGGCAGGGCGGCAAGATGGCACGCAGCGCGGGCTCGGGCGTCCAGCTCGTCGCGAAGGACCAGGGCTATGCGGTACTCCGCCTCCCATCGGGTGAGCTGCGCAGGGTCTTGCTAACCTGCCGCGCCACGGTCGGTCAGGTCGGAAACCTCGACCACGAAAACGAGACCGGTGGCAAGGCGGGCCGCAGCCGCTGGAAGGGCAAGCGTCCTACGGTGCGCGGCTCGGCGATGAACCCGGTCGACCACCCGCATGGTGGCGGCGAGGGGAAGTCGAAGGGCGGCAGGCATCCGGTCACACCTTGGGGAGTGCCGACGCTCGGCAAGCGCACACGGAAGAAGCACAAGCAATCAGACAAGTTGATCGTCCGCGCCCGCAGGCGCGGCAAGGAGAAGCGGTGAGCAGAAGCTCGAAAAAAGGACCATGGGTCGAGGAGCGGCTGATGAGCCGGATCGAGGCCATGAATGCCACCAACGAGAAGCGGATGATCCGCACCTGGTCGCGGACGTCGACGGTCTTCCCGGAGATGGTCGGGCACACGATCGCCGTCCACGACGGCCGCAAGCACGTGCCGGTCTTCGTGACCGAGCAGATGGTCGGCCACAAGCTCGGTGAGTTCGCTCCCACGCGGACGTTCCGTGCGCATTCGGGCGACCGGAAGGCAGAGGTGAGGAAGTAGTGGCCGTCGCAACGCCCGAGAAACAGGAAGTGCGCGCCGAGGCCAAGTGGGTGCGCATCTCGCCTCGGAAGGCCCGGCTCGTCACCGACCACATCCGCGGCCGGACGGTGCCCGAGGCGCGGACGGTGCTCGCCTTCACGCAGCGTGCCGCCGCTCGGGAGATCGAGAAGGTGCTCCGCTCGGCGGTTTCCAATGCCGAGACGAATCCGAACCTGAACTGGAACGGAGACGATCTCGTCGTGTCTGCCGCCTACGTCGACGAAGGCCCGACGATCAAGCGCTGGCGCGCCCGCGCGCGCGGCCGCGTCGCGCGCATCCACAAGCGCACGTGCCACATCACCGTCAAGGTCGCGTTGCGGACGGACGCAAGAGTCGCCGCTTCCCCCGAGACCGAGCCGAAGCGCGCCCTCGCGAAGCGGGCGGGCGCGAAGAGAGCCCCGACGACGCGCAAGAAGAAGGAGACGATCACGTAATGGGTCAAAAAGTCCATCCCGGCGGGATGCGCGTCGGCGTCATCCACGACTGGAAGTCGAACTGGTGGACGGGCAAGAAGGACTTCCCGGCCTACCTGATCGAGGACATCCGCATCCGCGAGCACATCTACAAGAAGCTCGCGCACGCGGGCCTGTCCGACATCCTGATCCGCAAGGACAAGCAGCGGATTACCGTCGACATCTACACGGCCCGTCCGGGCATCGTCATCGGCAAGTCCGGCGTCGAGGTGGATGCGCTCCGTAAGGAGCTGCACACCATTACCGGCAAGAACGTTCACATCAACATCAACGAGATCAAGCGGCCCGAGCTGGACGCGAAGCTCGTGGCCCAGTCGATCGCGGAGCAGCTGCAGAATCGCGTGTCGTTTCGCCGCGCGATGAAGCGGTCGCTCGCTTCCGCGATCCGCTCCGGCGCGCAGGGCATCAAAATCACGTGCGGCGGCCGGCTCGGAGGTGCCGAGATGAGCCGCTCCGAGACCTATTCCGAGGGTCGCGTCCCGCTGCACACGATCCGCGCCGACATCGACTACGGCTTCGTTGAGGCGAAGACGACGTTCGGCCGCATCGGCGTGAAGGTCTGGATCAACAAGGGCGAGATCATGCCCGAGGGCTACAGCGGTGCGGCCGAGGGCACGCGGCTCGGAGAGCAGGATCAGGCACGCCGCCGCGGCAGCGCCCTCGAAGGTCTCGGCGCATCCCGCGAGTCGGCCCGCAGCCGGAGCCAAGACCGAGAGGGTCTCGGGCCGGTCAAGCGGCGCCGTGGGCCGGGCGGCCCGGGAGGCGCGCGGAAGCGCTCGAGCGCACGCCCCAGCGGTCCGCGCAGCCGCGCCCGCGGTCAGGACAACGTGGAACGCCCGCGGACCGACGAAGCGGCGACGTCCGTCGAGGGTCGTGAGCAGCCGGTGATCGAGCCGGAGGTCGAGACCATTCCCGCTCCCGTCGCCGAGGCGCCGGACACGACGCCGCAGCAGGACGCGCCGTCGAGCGATGCGCCGAAGGAGAAGAAGCCGCGCGGCGGCCGCCAGACGAAGACGAAGGACACCGAGTAGATGCTTCTTCCCAAGAAGACGAAGTTCCGCAAGTACCAGCGCGGTCGGAGACGCGGCATGACCAAGGGCCAGGACCGGGTGCAGTTCGGCGATTTCGGACTGAAGGCCACCGGTGTCGCCTGGTTGACGAACCGGGAGATCGAGGCCGCACGTATCGCGATGACCCGCAAAATCAAGCGCGGCGGCAAGGTCTGGATCAACGTGTTCCCCGACAAGCCCGTGACGAAGAAGCCGGCCGAGACGCGCATGGGCAAGGGCAAGGGCTCGCCGGAAGCCTGGGTCGCCGTCGTCAAGCCGGGCCGCGTGATGTTCGAGCTCGCGGGCGTGCCGGAGCCGCTTGCGAAGGAAGCTCTCCGGCTTGCAGGCAACAAGCTGTCCGTCAAGTCGAAGATCGTGAAGCGGGAGGCGGATCTCTTTGAAAGCTAGAGACCTGCGGGACATGAGTGATGACCAACTGGAGGAGGCGTTGCACGACCGGCGCCAGGAGCTCTTCAACCTGCGCTTCCAGGCGGTGACCGGCGCGCTCGAGAACAGCGCGCGGCTAAGGCTTACCAAGCGCGAGATCGCACGCATCCTGACGGTACGCAACGACCGCGCAGAGGCAAAGACATGAGCGATATCGACAACGAAAAGACAGAGACCGGCGCCGGCGAAACCGTGGAGACCGACGTCGACACGGAACAGCAGCCGGAAGGCTCGCAGCCGACCGAGGTTCCGGCGGCCGAGCCGGAAACCGTCGCCGAAGGCGAGCCGGCCGAGCCGGAGGCCGCCGTCGAACCAGCCGCTCCGACAGAGCCGGAAGCTGCCGAGGCAGTCGCCGAGCCCGAGGCGCCGACGGAGGAGCCTGCTCCGGAAGAGCCGGCCGCGGAACCCTCCGCGGAAGAGCCTGCTACGGCGGAGCCCTCTGCCGAAGCGCCTGCTGCCGAAGAAACGGTCGCGCCGGCCGAGCCGGCGCGCCGGCGCAGCCGGAAGCACGTGCCGCGCAGCGAGCGGCGGACGCGCACGAAGTCACAGCGCGAAAAGCCCACGACGCGCAAGCCGATCGTCCGGCTCGAGAAGCCCGAGCACGAGCGCGGACGCCGCCAGGAACGGCGCGGCGTCGTCGTCTCGGACGGAATGGACAAGACGATCGTCGTCAAGGTCGAGTCGGTGCGCGCGCACCAGCGCTACAAGAAGGTCATCCGGCGCTCGGCCAAGTTCCACGCGCACGACGAGCAGAACCAGGCGCACGTCGGCGACCTCGTGCGCATCGTCGAGACGAGGCCGCTCTCGAAGACGAAACGCTGGCGGCTCGCCGAGATCCTGGAGGCCGCGAAGTAATGCAGGCCCCACTCCTCACAGCTCGCACTCGCTGCGCGGCTGCAAAGCTGCGCATCGGGGCGTCCTCGGTCGCGCCCGTAGCCTCCGGCTACGAACGCTCCCTGCGTCCTTCCGCTGCTTGCTTTTCGCCGGCATCGAGCACGATCTGCAAGGAGCGTGACCTGTGATCCAGCAGGAGTCCAGGCTCAAGGTGGCGGACAACACCGGCGCCCGCGAGATTCTCTGCATTCGCGTGATGGGCGGCTCCCACCGCCGCTACGCACGCGTGGGCGACATCATCACCGCGACGGTGAAGACCGCAACCCCTCAGGGCTCCGTCAAGAAGGGCGAAGTCGTGAAGGCGGTCGTCGTGCGGACGAAGAAGCCTTTCGGCCGCAACGACGGCACGCAGATCGCGTTCGACGAGAACGCCGCCGTGATCATCGACAACGCCCGAAATCCGCGAGGCACGCGCATCTTTGGGCCGGTTGCGCGCGAGTTGCGCGAGAAGAACTTCATGAAGATCGTCTCGCTGGCTCCGGAGGTGCTTTAGCCGTGACCGTCGCGATGAAGATCCGCAAGGGCGACACCGTGCACATCCTCGCCGGCAAGGACCGCGGCAAGGAGGGGCGCGTCATCGACGCAATGCCTCGTGACCGCAAGGTGATCGTGGAGAACCTGAACGTCGTCAAGCGGCACACCCGCCCGCGGCCGCTCAAGGATGCGAGTCGGATGGGCGGCCAGCAGGTCGAGCCCGGGGGCATCGTCGAGAAGGCGGCGCCGCTGCCGGTCTCGCGCGTGATGCTCGTGTGTCCGGTCTGCAACCGGCCGACGCGCGTCGGAATCGAGACGCGTGAGACGAAGGGCGAAGGCGTCAGGAAGGTCCGGATCTGCAAGCGCGCCGACTGCGGCCAGGACATCGACAGGTAATGGCAACGAACGGCTACACACCCAGACTGAAGGAGCTTTACGAGCGCGACCTCCGTCCGCGCCTCAAGGACGAGCTCGAGCTGCGGTCTGTCATGGAGGTCCCGCGGATCGAGAAGATCACGCTCAACATGGGCGTCGGCGATGCGAAAACCGACGCGAAAGCGCTCGATTCGGCACTCGACGAGCTGACGACGATCGCCGGGCAGCGTGCGCAGATGCGCCGTGCGCGGAAGTCGGTCGCAAGCTTCAAGCTGCGCGAAGGCATGCCGATCGGGGCGCGCGTAACTCTCAGGGGCGCGCGCATGTGGGACTTCCTGGACCGGCTGGTCTCCATTGCGCTGCCGCGGATCCGCGATTTTCGCGGCTTGAATCCCGGGTCGTTCGACGGCCGCGGCAACTTCTCGCTGGGGATCCGCGAGCAGATCATCTTTCCCGAGATCGACTACGACTCGATCGCCTCGATCCGTGGCCTCGACGTCGCAATCACCACCACCGCCGAGAACGACGAGCAGGCGCGCGCACTTCTCTCCGCGCTCGGAATGCCGTTCGCGGGCGAGGACGGAAGAAGGGAGCAGGTGTAAGTGGCAAAGAAGTCGTTGATCGTCAAGCAGTCGCGGACGAGCCGGTTCAAGGTCCGCAACTATTCGCGCTGCAACCGCTGCGGGCGTCCCCGCGCGGTCTTCCGCAAGTTCGGCCTCTGCCGGATCTGCCTCCGCGAGCTTGCGCACCAGGGCGGCATCCCCGGCATGACCAAATCGAGCTGGTGATGATCTGATGCTTACCGATCCAGTAGCCGACATGCTCACGCGCATCCGCAACGCCAACAAGGCGCTGCAGGATCGCGTCGTCATGCCGTCGTCGAGGCTGAAGACGGAGATCGCCCGCCTGCTCAAGGAGGAGGGCTACGTCAAGGACTTCCACGTCGAGCGCGGCGAATCGTTCGACCACCTCGTGGTGGAGCTCAAGTACGGGCGTAGCCGGGAGCGTGTGATCACGGACCTCAAGCGGGTGTCCAAGCCGGGCCGCCGCGTCTATGCGCGCAAGGACCGCCTGCCGCGCGTGCTCGGCGGAATGGGAACCGCCATCCTGTCCACCTCGAGTGGTCTCGTCACCGACCGCACCGCCGCCGAGCGGGGCGTCGGCGGCGAGGTCATCGCCTTCATCTGGTAGCGCATGTCGAGAATCGGAAGACAACCCATCCCTGTGCCCTCCGGCGTCAACATCGCCATCGATCCGGGTCGCGTCATGGTCAACGGACCGCTCGGCGAGCTCACGCAGCAGGTCCCCGCGCGGATCACGGTGGAGCGCCAGGACGACAACCTGGTCGTCACGCGGCCGACCGATCGTGGCGAGGATCGCGCGCTGCACGGACTCACTCGTTCGCTGATCGCGAACATGGTCGAAGGCGTGACGAAGGGCTTCGAGAAGCGTCTCGAGATTCAGGGCGTGGGCTACCGTGCGGGATTGCGCGGCACGTCGCTCGAGCTCAACGTTGGCTACTCACACTCGGTCGTGGTCGACCCGCCGCAGGGGATCACCTTCGAGGTGCCGGTACCGACGCAGGTCGTCGTGAAGGGCGTCGACAAGCAGCAGGTCGGCGAGATCGCCGCTGAAATCCGCAAGGTGCGTCCGCCCGAGCCGTACAAGGGCAAGGGCATCCGCTACGAGGGCGAATACGTCCGCCGCAAGGTGGGCAAGCGAGCGTAAATGGCGACCCTGACGAAACCACAGGCACGCGAGCGTCGTCACAAGCGCATCCGCGGCAAGGTCTCAGGCAGCGCCGAGCGTCCTCGTCTCGTCGTGTACCGCTCCAACAAGGGCATCTCCGCGCAACTCGTGGACGATCTCTCCGGCAAGACGATCGCCGGGGCGACGTGGCTCGGGCTGAAGAAGTCCTTCAAGGGCACGAAGACCGAACAGGCGGCCGAGGTCGGTAAGCTGCTCGCCGCGACCGCCAAGAGCGCCGGCATCGAGCGCTGCGTGTTCGATCGGGGCGGCTATCTGTACCACGGACGCGTCAAGGCGCTCGCCGACGGCGCACGCGAGGGAGGGCTGAAGTTCTAATGATGTCCCCCTCCCGCGTATCTCGCACCGCCCAGGGCGCTGCAAAGCGGCGCGATGCCGCGTCCTCGGTCGCGCCCATAGCCTCCGGCTACGAACGCTCCCTGCGTCCTTGCCTCGCTTGCTTTTCGCGGCTGGGCGGCACGATCTACACGAGAGGTGAACAATGACGAGCGTTGAACGCGAAGTCTTCGCGCGCGAGGAGGTGCGCGAGCTCAAGGAGCGCGTGATCGAGATCAACCGCGTCGCCAAGGTCGTCAAAGGCGGCCGGCGCTTTTCGTTCACCGCACTCGTCGTCATCGGCGACGAGGTAGACCGCGTCGGCGTCGGCTACGGCAAGGCACGCGAGGTCCCGCTGGCGATCACCAAGGCGGTCGACGATGCGAAGAAGAATCTCTTCGCCGTTCCGAAGCACGGCTCGACGATCACGCACGAGTCGCTCGGCGCGTTCGGCGCCGCGCGCGTGCTGCTTCGTCCTGCGAGCGAGGGCACCGGCGTGATCGCCGGCGGCGGAGTTCGTGCCGTCCTGGAGCTCGCGGGCATCCGCGACATCCTCGCCAAGAGCCTCGGGACGACGAACCCGATCAACATGGCGAAGGCCACGGTCGACGCGTTGAAGCGACTGCGTCGTCCGGAGGAGGTTGCGCAGACGCGCGGTCTCCCGATCTCGCGCGTGCTCCCATACAAGCCGCAGCGGGAGGAGCCGGAGGAAGCTCCGGAGGCTGCCGCCGTGGCGCCGCAGGCTCAGTCGGAAGCTCCGGAGGCCGCAGCCGAGCCCGCACCGCCGGCCGAGACGGAGGCGACGCCGGCCGCGGAAGAGGAGACCGGTGGCGAAGCTTAGGATCACGCAGGTCCGTTCCCAGATCGGCTACTCCGCGCGCCATCGCGGCACGCTGCGCGCGCTCGGACTCGGTCGAATCGGCCGCAGCGCGGAGCACGAGGAGAGCCCCGTAGTCGCGGGTATGCTGAGGAAAGTCCGCCACCTCGTGCGCGTGGAGGACGCAAAGTAGGCCATGGCGTCCGAGCAGCTCAACCTCTCGAACCTGAAGCCCGCGCAGTCGCGCAAGGACCGCAAGCGCATCGGTCGAGGCCTCGGCTCCGGAAAGGGCCGCTACTCCGGCCGCGGCATCAAGGGTCAAAAGTCCCGCTCCGGCTCGCACAAGATGCGCGCCGGCTTCGAAGGCGGCCAGATGCCCGTTTACATGCGGATGGGCAAGGAGCGCGGCTCGACGTCGAAGGACGCGATGCCGATCGGCCCGTTCCGCACGTATTCACAACCGGTCAACGTCGCGGCGCTCGAGCGCTTTGACGCAGGCGCGGAGGTGACGCCCGAGTCGTTGAAGGAGGCCGGGCTGATCCGCACGACGCGCCAGGACGTGAAGATCCTCGGCAACGGCGAGCTCAAGACGAAGCTGACCGTCGTGGCGCACTCCGTATCCGCGAGCGCGCGTGAGAAGATCGAGGCCGCCGGCGGGTCGGTGACGTTGCTGCGGGAGCCGAAGGTCAAGAAGAAGGGCAAGGCGAGGGCAAAGCCCGCCGCGCAAGAAGCCCAAGAAACCCAAGAAACCCGAGAAACCGAAGAGGCGGAGGGCTAGTTGTTCTCCTGGCTGACCAACGCCTGGCGCGTTCCGGAGTTGCGGCGCCGCGTGATCTTCACCGGCGTGATCCTCGCCCTCTACCGCCTCGGCTCCTGGATTCCGGCACCGGGGATCGACTCCGATTCGATCTCGACGTTCTTCAACACCGGTGGACGGGGGCAAGGCGTCTTCGGCCTGCTCAACACATTCTCCGGCTCCGCGCTCTCGCGCTTCTCGGTCTTCGCGCTCGGGATCATGCCGTACATCACGGCATCAATCATCCTGCAGCTCCTCACGGTGGTGATTCCGACGCTCGAGCAGCTGCAAAAGGAGGGCGAGTCCGGCTACGCGAAGATCAATCAGTACACGCGCTATCTGACGGTCTGCCTCGCCGCCGCCCAGTCACTCGGCTACGCGTTCCTGTTCAAGAAGGAAGGGGTGCTGGAAGCCAACGCAGGCCGCCTCGTGCTGATCGTCCTCACGCTCACCGCCGGCACGGCCCTGCTGATGTGGATGGGCGAGCTGATCACGAAACGAGGCATCGGCAACGGCATCTCGCTGCTCATCTTTGCGTCGATCCTCTCGACGATCCCCGCGGGTATCACGGCCTGGATCAACGGCGGCACGACCGAGAAGCTCTTCCTGCCGGTGATCGCGCTGGCCGTAATCGTCGCCGTCGTCTTCATCCAGGAGGGCCAGCGGCGGATCCCGATTCAGTACGCCAAGCGGATGGTCGGGCGGAAGATGACTGCGGGCGGCTCCACCTATATGCCGCTGCGCGTGAACATGGCCGGCGTCATTCCGATCATCTTCGCGGCGGCGGTGATGGCCTTCCCGCCGACGATCGCGAGCTTCTTCCCGACGACGCAGAGCTTCATCAACCAGCACTTCCAGTACGGCTCGGTGCAGTACCTCGGCATCGAGGCGTTCCTGATCGTGATCTTCACGTACTTCTACACGGCGGTCCAGTTCAACCCGGTCGATCAGGCAGACAACCTGCGCAAGTACGGCGGCTACATCCCCGGGATCCGTCCAGGCCCGCCCACCGCGCAGTACCTCGACCGTGTGCTCTCGCGGCTCACACTGCCCGGCTCGATCTACCTCGCGCTCGTCGCGGTGCTGCCGGGCATCTTCATCTACTACTTCCACTTCTCGAACGCGACCTCGCGCGCGCTCGGCGGAACCTCGGTGATCATCGTCGTCGGCGTAGCCCTCGACACGATGCGTCAGATGGAGTCGCAGATGATGATGCGCTCCTACGAGGGCTTCCTCAAGTAGTGAACATCCTGCTCCTGGGGCCGCAGGGCTCCGGCAAAGGGACGCAGGCGAAGCGAATCGCCCGCGACTACGGAATCCCGCACATCGCGACCGGAGACATCATCCGCGCGATGAAGGAGGAGGACTCCGACCTCGGCCGGGAACTGAAGTCGGTCTACGACAGAGGCGATCTTGTCTCAGACGACCTGATGATCCGGATCATCGAGGACCGGCTGGGACGTGAGGACGCGCAGGAAGGGTTCATTCTCGACGGATTTCCGCGCACGATGCCGCAGGCCGAGGCTCTGGACGTGATGCTTCGCGACCTCGATCGAAAACTCGACATCGTGTTCGAATTCCAACTCCGCGACAGGGAGACGTTGCAGAGACGCCTGTTGCAGCGCGCGGCTGAGGAAGATCGTTCCGACGACACGCGCGAGGCGATCGAGCGCCGGCTCGCGTTGTACTACGAGCAGACCGAGCCGCTCGTCGAGTACTACCGCTCGCGTCACGGGAACGTCGTCGGAATTCACGCTGAACGGTCGATCGACGAGGTTTACGCCGAAGTCCAGGCTGCGCTCGAACAGGCGGCGGTCGCTTGATCATCCGCAAGAGCCCGCCGGAGATCGAGCAGATGCAGCGCGCCGGGCGCGTCGTCGTCGAGACGCTCCAGCTGATCGGCGAGCACGTCCGCCCCGGCGTGACGACGCAGGAGCTCAACGAGCTGGCGGAGGAATTCATTCGCTCCCAGGGCGGGGAGCCCACGTTCAAGGGTTATCGCGGGTATCCCGCGTCGATCTGCACGTCACCGAACGCGATGGTCGTTCACGGCATTCCGGGCCCCTACGAGCTCAGTGACGGAGATGTTCTCTCGGTCGACGTCGGGGTCACACTCGGCGGCTTCGTCGGCGATTCGGCGTCCACGTTCGCCATCGGCGAGATCTCGGAGGAGGCGCAGCGGCTCCTCGACACGTGCCAGGCCGCGCTCGCCGCGGGCATCGAGCAGGCGCGCCCGGGAAACCACTTGTCGGACATCGGTCACGCCATCCAGGCGACAACCGAGGAGGCCGGCTTCTCGGTCGTGCGGAGCCTCGTCGGCCACGGCGTGGGGCGCAAGATGCACGAGGACCCGCAGATTCCCAACTTCGGCGACCCGGGTCACGGGCCGGTTCTGCAGACCGGGATGACGCTCGCGATCGAGCCGATGATCAACGCCGGCGGCGCCGGCGTCTATCTCCATGACGACGAATGGTCGATCTCGACGGAGGACGGCTCCCTCTCCGCGCACTTCGAGCACACCGTCGCGGTGACCGAGAAGGGTCCGCGGATCCTCACGCGGAGGCTCGAAGCTAGTGGCCTGACCGGCAACGTCCGCCAGGCTTCCTGACCCGCGATCACGCTGCGCCAGAGTCCACGCTCGCCCTCGTCAAGGCTGACGCCTTGCCTTCGGGCGATCCCGGTCTCTGGCTTGGTGCTCGCGACCCAGTAAGCGGGCGACGTTACCGGCCAGGCCACCTTTGCTACCATAATTCGTCCGCGCGAGGCGGGTGGTCTCGTGCGCGTTTTTCGTGCAATCGAGTTGAAAGGGATTTGGCCAAGCAAGAGGACAAGATCGAGGTTGAAGGCGAGATCACCGAGGCCTTGCCGAGCACCATGTTCCGTGTCGAGGTGGAAGGCGGTCACAACATTCTCGCGACGATCTCGGGGAAGATGCGGAAGCACTACATCCGGATTCTTCCCGGCGACAAAGTGAAGGTGGAGCTGTCGCCGTACGACCTCACCCGCGGCCGAATTACATACAGGTATCGATGAGATGAAGGTCAGGCCATCAGTCAAGCCCATGTGTGAGCGGTGCCGCGTCATCAAGCGGCACGGCAGGACCATGGTCATTTGCACGAACCCTCGGCACAAGCAGCGGCAGGGCTAGGAGAGAAATTTGGCACGCATCGCTGGAGTCAATCTTCCGAATCAAAAGCGGCTCGAGATCGGGTTGACGTACATCTACGGGATCGGTCAGTCGACCGCGCAGAAGGTCTGCGCCGAGCTCGGTCTCTCGACCGACACGAAGGTCAAGGACCTCACCGACGAGGAAGTGACGAAGCTGCGCGAGTACATCGACACGAATCTCGAGGTCGAGGGCGATCTGCGCCGCGAGCGGACGCAGGCCGTCAAGCGACTCGGCGAGATCGGCGCGTACCGCGGCATCCGTCACCGCCGCGGCCTGCCGGTCAACGGCCAGCGGACGAAGACGAACGCGCGCACGCGCAAGGGCCCGAAGAAGACCGTCGGCCGCGGCAAGAAAGCAGCGTCGAAAACCTAAATGGCCCCTCCTCGTAGACAGGCGACCCGCGGTCGCACGCGGCGCCGCGTGCGCAAGAACATCGCTATCGGTCAGGCGCACATCAAGACGTCGTTCAACAACACGATCGTCTCACTCACCGACAAGGACGGGAACGTGATCGCGTGGGAGTCCGCCGGCTCGGCCGGCTTCAAGGGCTCCCGCAAGTCGACGCCGTTTGCTGCACAGGTGACCGCCGACTCGTGCGCGCGCAAGGGGATGGAGCACGGCCTGCAGAAGGTCGAGGTCTTCGTCAAAGGGCCCGGCTCGGGACGCGAGACGGCGATCCGCTCGCTTCAGGCCGCGGGTCTCGAGATCCTCGGCGTCCGCGACGTCTCGCCGCAGGCTCACAACGGCGTCCGCCCGAAGAAAAGGCGGCGTGTCTGATGGCCCGGGACCGCTCGCCGAAGTGCAAGCAGTGCCGCCGCGAGGGAATGAAGCTCTTCCTTAAGGGCGAGCGCTGCCTCACCGAGAAGTGCGCGATCGAGCGCCGCAGCTATCCGCCGGGCGAGCACGGCCGCGGTCGCATCAAGCAGAGCGAGTACTTGCAGCAGCTGCGTGAGAAGCAGAAGGCGCGCCGCTACTACGGCCTGCTCGAGAAGCAGTTCCGCACTTACTACGAGAAGGCGACACGTGGAACCGGCGTCACCGGCGAGAACCTGCTGCGCATCCTCGAGACGCGTCTCGACAACGTCGTGTACCGACTGGGCTTCGCCGCGTCGCGCGCGCAGGCGCGGCAACTCGTCCGCCACGGCCACTTCCACGTGAACGGCAGGCGCGTCAACATTCCGAGCTACCAGGTTCGGCCGAACGACGTTGTCACGATCGCGCCCGGCTCCTCCGCCGAGACCGTCGTCCGTGACGCGACCGACCTGACCGCCTCCGTCGCCCCATGGCTGCAGGCCGACCACGACAACCTGACCGGAAAGATCCTGAAGTGGCCCGAGCGGGGGGAAATCGACACTCCCGTCCAGGAGTCGCTCATCGTCGAGCTCTACAGCAAGTAAGAAAGGACTGCTTTGGCAACCAGGACAAGCTTGATGGAGTTCCAGATCCCGAAGATCGTCCACGAGGAAGTGGACGAGAACCGCGGAGTCTTTGTGATCGAGCCGCTCGATCGTGGCTTCGGTTACACGTTCGGCAACTCGCTGCGCCGCGTGCTGCTCTCGTCCCTCGAAGGCGCCGCCGTCACGTCAGTGAAGATCGAGGGGGTCTCGCACGAGTTCACCACGATTCCGGGCGTTCGCGAGGACGTCACGGACATCATCCTCAACCTGAAGAACATGATCTGCGTCCTCCACGGCGAGTCGCCCGAGATCGAGGTGCGGATGTCGGCCAAGGGAACGGGCGAGGTGACTGCCGGCGACATCGAGGCACCCGCGGATCTCGAGATCCTCAACCCGGACCTCGTGCTCGCGAACCTGTCCGACAAGGGACGCCTGGACATCACTCTGACGATCGGCCGCGGTCGCGGCTATGCGCCGACGGAGCTGTCACGGGGCTCTGACACGACAATCGGCGTGATCCCGATCGATGCGATCTTCTCGCCGGTGCGCCGGGTCTCGTATGACGTGGAAGCTGCCCGTGTCGGTCAGCGGACGGACTACGACAAGTTGCGCCTGGACGTCTCGACGGACGGGACAATCGATCCGAAGGAGGCGATTGCGCAGGCTGCGGAGATTTTGATCCGCCAGCTCGCGATCTTCACCGACATCGAGAAGATCCAGGGCTTCGGCGAGGTCGCCGCGGCGCCGGTGGACGGCGCGGGCCCGGCGGAGTCGCTCGCCCACGGCATGGAGAACTTCCCGATCGAAGAGCTCGAGCTCGGCGTGCGGTCGTACAACTGCCTCAAGCGCGTCGGCATCGAGACGATCGGTGACCTCGTCACGAAGACCGAGAACGAGCTCGCTGCGATCCCGAACTTCGGCAAGAAGTCGATCGAGGAAGTGAAGGAGACGCTTTCCGCGCACGGCCTGAACCTGCGCGGCGAGGAGTAAAAAGGAGATGCGCCATCAGCGCGCCGGCAAGAAGCTCGGGCGGGATTCCGCCCATCGCAAGGCTCTCTACGCGAACCTCGCCGGCGCGCTGATCGAGCACGGCCGGATCAAGACGACGGAGGCGAAGGCCAAAGCGGTCAAGCCGCTCGCCGAGCAGATGATCACGCTCGGCCGCCGCGGAGATCTCGCAGCGCGGCGACGCGCAATTGCGACGCTGCGCTCGAAGGACGTCGTGCACCAGCTCTTCACGGACGTTGCGCCTCGCTTTGCCGACCGTCCGGGCGGCTACACGCGCATCGTCAAGCTCGGTCCCCGCCAGGGTGACGCGGCCGACATGGTCTATCTCGAACTCGTCGACTACGAGCCTGCCGGCGCAGCCGCCGGGCCAACGCAGCGCGGCTGATTGGTCCCTCGCCCGCTTCGCTTTCCGCTCGGGGCTTGCGCCTTCGGCGCTCGCATTGGCTGACTGCCCGGGGAGCGCTTCTTCGGTTTTGGTGTGTGAGCGGCGCGGCAGAGCCGCGCCGCCGCTGAGACCGCTTCTGGCGATGAAGCTGGCAGGCATCGTCGTGCTCGCTGGCGCCGCGTTCGTCGGGCTTGCGGGCGCGGCTGGAGGCTGGACCACGCACGCGCCGCTGCCCGTGCCTCGCACCGAGGTCGCGGCGTCCGCGCTCGGCAACGAGATCGTCGTCGTCGGCGGCTTCCTCGAGAACGGCGGCAGCTCGCGGCGCGTCGACATCTACGCGCCTGCGTCGGACTCGTGGCGGAGCGGCCCTGACCTGCCGTCTGCCGTCAATCACGCGGCGGCCGCCGTGGCACGGGGCCGTCTGTACGTCCTGGGCGGTTACGGCGCCGAACGGAGCGCGTTCGTCCTCTCGGGGAACGCCTGGAAGACGCTGTCGCTGCCGGCACCGCGCGCGGCTGCGGGGGCGGCTGCCGTTCGCGGGACGGTGTACGTCGTCGGCGGCGTCGGTGAGAATGGGAACGCGCGCTCGATGCTCGCGTACGACACGCGTAGCGGCCGCTGGCGCACGCTCCCCGGGCCGCGGCCGCGACAGCATCTCGCTTTAGCTGCGACGCGCGGGCGAATCTACGCGATCGCGGGCCGTACCTCGGGGCTGAACACGAACTTCACGCTCGTCGAGTCGTGGGCGCCGGGGGAGAAACGGTGGCGGCGGGAGGCGCCCGTGCCCGAGGCGCGCGGCGGCACCGGAGCCGCTGCGATCGGATCGACCATCGTCTCGGTTGGCGGCGAGGCGCCTGGCGGAACGGTTCGCACCGTCTATGCGTACGACGTCGCTCGCCGCCGGTGGCGTCGGCTCGCCGACCTGCCGACGCCGCGTCACGGCCTCGGGGTCGCGACGCTCGACGGAGCCGTCTACGTCATCGGCGGCGGCCCGCAGCCGGGTCTGTACGTCAGCGACGCGAACGAATCCCTGGACGTCGGTTAGAGGCTTGGTGTGGAGTAGACGTGCCCTCAGGGAGGGTCTGCGCCGCGCGCAGGCCCCCACTGGGGTGCGTCTATTTCACATCAAGCCTCTTAGGCAGTGCTGCCAATGGTCGCGCCGACGACTGCGATCACCGCGCCGCCGAGCGTGACGTAGCCGAGCGACCTGGTGAAGCTCGTCTCGAAGAAGCGCCAGCGGATCGCCGCAAGCCCGACGAGCTCGAAGGCCACGATGATCCCGGCCGTCACGACGGCCGTTTGATAGTGCGGGATCAGAAATGGCAGCGTGTGGAGAATCCCGCCGATGAATGTCCCGACACCGGTGATCGAGCCGCGTACGAACGGGCTGCCTCGTCCGGTGAGCTCGCCGGTGTCCGACAGGCCTTCCGAGTAGGCCATCGAGATGCCGGCGCCGATCGATGTCGCCAGTCCGGCGACGAATGCGGCGTGCGGCTTGTGCGTGTAGAACGCGATCCCGAAGATGGGGGCAAGCGTCGACAGCGAGCCGTCGATGAGCCCGACCATCGCAGGCTGGACGCGCTGGAGGAGGAACGTATGCTCGGTCATTCAAGCAGAGTGTACCGGCTGACGTGCAAACATATAGAACATAAGGAACTCCTGACAAACAAAGTCAGGACTGCCTGACGTGCGGTTGAAGCTGACCCTCGCGTACGACGGCAGTGCCTTTCGTGGCTGGGCGGTGCAACCGGGCCTGAGGACGGTCGAGGGGGCGCTGCTTGATGCGCTCGATGCGATCTTCCCATCGCGAAGCGGCCTCGCAATCGCAGGTCGCACCGACGCGGGCGTCCACGCTCTTGCGAACGTCGCAAGCGTCGAGGTCGCCGGCGGCCCGGCGCCGGACCGCATCGCCGAGGCGCTGAACACGGCCTTGCCGGACGATGTCGCCGTCGTCGAAGCCGCGCAGGCCGATCCCGAATTCCACGCCCGCTTCTCCGCTCGTTCGCGCAGCTATCGCTACCGGATCTGGCCGCAACGCCTGCGCTCGCCGTTCGAGGCCCGTCGCAGTTGGTGGTATCCGCGGTCGCTCGACGTGGATTGGCTGCACGCGCAGGCGTCGCTACTCGTCGGCAAGCATGACTTTCGCGCCTTCACGCTTACCGAGACGCAGCACGGGGTGTTCGTGCGGACCGTGGAGCGCGCAGAGTGGATCGAGGAGGACGAACTGCTCGTGTTCGAGATCACCGCCGACTCGTTTCTCCGGCACATGGTGCGAACGCTCGTCGGAACGATGGTCGACGGCGTCGACCTTGCGCCCTTGCTCGAGGGCAGCCCGCGGGACGAGGCCGGTCAGACGGCTCCGCCCTCGGGCCTGTACCTCGCGCGCGTTGCCTACGATTGACGCAATGCGATTCCCCGTCGTCCTCTTCGACCTCGACGGCACGCTGGTCGACTCCGCCGCGGTGATCCTCGGGTCGTTCCACCATGCGACCGAGACGGTGCTTCGGCGCCGCTTCCCCGACGAGCGGATTCTGGCGCAGGTGGGCGGCTCGAACCTCGCCGTTCAGATGGCGCTCCTCGACGCGGAGCACGTCGACGAGCTCGTCCGCGTGTATCGCGAGCACAACGAACCACGGCAAGCCGAGCTCGCGTGCTTCCCCGGCATGGTCGAGGTCCTCGCCCAGCTGAAGCGGGAAGGCCGGAGGCTGGGAGTCGTGTCCGCCAAGCAGAGGCCGACGGTGCAGCACGCTTTCGAGAGCGCCGGCATCGGCGCGTTTTTCGACGTTGTCGTCGGCTCCGACGACACGGACCGGCACAAGCCGGACCCCGAGCCCGTCCTGAAGGCGCTCGAGCTGCTGGAGGCTCGTCCCGAGGAGGCGGCCTACATCGGCGACTCTCCGTTTGACGTGGCGGCTGCGCGCGCCGCAGGCGTATTCTCCGTCGCCGTCGGCTGGGGCGGAATCCATCGCGTGGAGAACGCAGACGCGTTGGTCGAGACGCCGGAGGAGCTGCTTGGCGTCCTCTAAAACCCGCTCGCGGCCCGGCGAGTTGCGCGAGTTGCTGAAGCACTACTCGTACGCGTACCACGTCCTCGACGATCCGGAGGTCTCGGACGTCGACTACGACCGGCTCTTCGACGAGCTGCTCGAGCTCGAGCGCGACCTGCCCGAGGAGGAAATTCCGCCCGACTCCCCGACGCGGCGCGTCGGAGCGCCGCCCTCGGACAAGTTTCGCAAGGTCGAGCATCGTGTTCCGATGGGCTCGCTCGACAAGGTGACGACGGAAGAGGCGCTCTTCAAGTGGGCCGAGGACGTGCGCAAGCGGCTCGACCGTGACGAGCCCGTCGCGTATGTGATCGAGCCGAAGATCGACGGCCTCGCGATCAACCTCACCTACGAGAACGGGATCTACGTGCGCGGCGCGACGCGCGGCGACGGCTCGCGCGGCGAGGACGTGACGCCGAACCTGCGCACGATCGACGCAATCCCGCTCTCGCTGCGGCTCGCGTCCGGAGAAGCGCCGCCGACGTTGCTCGAGGTACGCGGCGAGATCTACATGCCGCTGTCGGGTTTCCGCAAGCTCAACGAGCGGCTGGTCGCGGAGGGGAAGAAACCGACGCCGAATCCGCGCAACGCCGCCGCAGGCTCGGTCAGGCAGAAGAACTCGGAAATCACGCGGGGAATGCCGCTCTCGATCTGGGTCTACGGGAGCGGCTACCACGAGGGAGTCGACTTCGACTCGCATTGGGAATGGCTGGAGTGGCTGCGCGAGCACGGCTTCCGCACGAACCCGTACGCCGAGCGTTTCGACTCCATCGAGGACGTCGCAGCGGCCTGCCGCGACTGGGAGCGCCGCCGCGCCGAGCTCGACTACGAGATCGACGGGATCGTGATCAAGGTCGACTCGCTTCCGCAGCAGCGCGAGCTCGGCGCGCTGCACGAGCGGCCGCGTTTTGCGCGCGCGTTCAAGTGGGCGCCGATGACGGCGCAGACGAAGCTCCTGAAGATCCACATTCGCGTCGGGCGCACCGGTGCGCTGAACCCCTGGGCCCAGCTGGAGCCTGTCGAGGTCGGCGGTGTCACCGTCTCGCAGGCGACGCTGCATAACGAGGAGGACATCAACCGGAAAGAGATCCGCGAGCGCGACACGGTGATCGTGCAGCGCGCAGGCGACGTCATTCCCCAGGTCGTCGGGCCGGTGCTCCCGCATGCCAAGGGAACGAGGCGTTTCAAGATGCCGACGCATTGCCCGCTGTGCGGCACGGAGATTGTGAAGCCCGAAGGCGAGGCGATGCACCGGTGCCCGAATCGCGCCTGTCCCTCGCGAGGCCTCGAGACGCTGATCAACTGGGTGGAGGGCCCGGCGGACATCGAGGGCGTGGGCGAGGAGACCATCCGTCGCCTCTGGGCGGAGGAGCTCGTTCGCTCGCTGCCGGATCTCTACCGGCTCACGAAAGAGCAGCTCTTACAGCTCGACGGATTCGGCGAGATCTCGGCGACGAACGCGATCGCGGCGATCCAGCAATCGAAGGAGCAGGTCCCCTTTTGGCGCGTCCTGCTCGGCCTGAACATTCCGGACGTCGGCTGGGTGACCGCGCGCAACGTCGCCGCCCACTTCGGCTCGGTCGACCGCCTGCTCGACGCGACCCAGGAGGACGTGCAGGAGGTCGACGGGATCGGGCCCGACCGAGCCGAGTCGATCGTCGAGTGGTCCTCGGACGAACAGAACCGCGCACTCGTGGAGGAGTTGCGTTCGCTCGGGCTGCGCTTCGAAGCCGGGGAGGACGAGCGTCCGAAGGAAGGGCCGCTCACAGGGCAAACCTACGTCGTCACCGGAACCCTCGAGGCATTCTCACGCGAGCAGGCACGCGCGGCGCTCGAAGAGCGCGGCGCAAAGGTCGGCGACTCCGTCTCGAAGAAGACAACGGGTCTCGTCGTCGGCGAGGAACCCGGCAACTCCAAGCTGACGAAGGCGCAGAAACTCGGAACGCCCATTTTGGGCGAAGCCGACTTGCTGAAGCTATTGGGTCGCTAGCACTTTCGCGAAGCGATCCTGAGCCTCGCGCGCCCACCAGTACGAGAGCGGGTGACCGTTCTGGATGATCGCGAACGCGATGTTGGAGTCGATGTACCCGGAAAGCGACGAGGCCAGCCTCGTCGTGCCGGTCTTGGCGTGCACACGACCTACCAACGGCGACGTCCGCATCCGGTTCTTCAGGGTGCCGCTGACGCCTGCGACAGGCAGCGCCCGCAGCAGCAGTGGCTCGAGGGCGGGATCGTCGGCGAACGCCTGGAGGATCGACACCAGCGCCGCGGTCGTGAGCCGGTCCTCCTGCGACAGGCCCGACCCGTCGACGATACGGACGCCGGCCGTCGGGATCCCGGCCGCCTTCATCGTTTGCATGACCACTCGCGCGCCGGCAGCGCTACTGCCGCGGTCGACGCTGGTCAGGGAAAGCAGCTTCAGCAGCACCTCGGCGGTGAAGTTGTCGCTGTGCAGATCCATGAACTCCACGATGTCCGCGAGCGGCGCGGAAAGCGTCCGGGTCACCGGCACCGCGTCTGCCGGGCTCTTGCGGACGGCGACGCCTCCGTCGACCGAAAGCCCAGCCGCGCGGAGCGCATCGCGGAAGAGAAGCGCTGCCGCCTTCGCCGGTCTGGGCGCGGTATACGTCCGGTAGCGGGCGCGGTCGACGACGAGCGCCGAGAGGGGAGGTGACTCGCCGATGTAGAAGGAGTGCTTCCAGCCCGGGCAAGTCCGCTTCGAGTCGAAGAGCGTCTCGTCGCCGACGACGCCGCCCGTGACATGGCGGATGCCCGTCGCGCGGGCGCGGCGCGCGAGCCTGGCGAGATCCCGGGTCGACAGCGTGGGATCGCCGCCGCCGACGAGGACGAGGTTTCCGTGCAGTGTGTCGCCGTCCTGGACGCCCGCCGCTTCGACTCTCGTCTCGATTCGCGTCTTCGGGCTGAAGGAGCTGAAGAGCGCGAACGTCAAAGCGAGCTTCTCGTTCGACGCGGGCGCGAGCGCGAGTGTGCCGTTCAGCGCAAACAGCTGTTCGCCCGTCCGCAGATCGATGGCCACCGCCGCAGACGTTGCCGCAGAAACCTGCGGCACTCGCAGCGCCTTCGCAAGCCGCTTTTCCAGGTTCGAGTCGCTCCGCACCACCGCAAAAGCAGGCGCCGCGGGAGTCAGGACGGCGAGCACGGCGAGGAGCGCCCAGATCCGACGCATCGCCAGAGTTTTCAAAAGGGAGCAGTGCCGAGTCAAGCTCTGGGTCCGACCGGAATCGAAGATAGGCCGCGCGGCCCATTTCCGTGGTTCACCGCGTGCTCGATAATCCCTTCGCGCGCTCGCTGCGTCCGCAGGCGAATTCTCATGCTCATTGACGATATCCACAGTCTTCTCGCTGCCCCGAAGCCGGCTGCCGCGAAGCCGTTCCTCGACCGCGTCGACGCGACGCTGACGGATGGTTACGCGCATGCTCTCCAGCTCGAGGCCGAGCGCTGGCGTATCAAGCGACGAATCGGCCAGGTCGTCGCCGCCCTACCTGCCGAGACCGTGGAAGCGGAGGCGCCGGAGCTCGCCGAGCTTGCGCAGCGCCTGAGAGCCGCGAACGAGAACATCGCGGCATTGCGCACGCTTCTCACGTCGTTGCGGGCAAGGCGTTCAGAGATCAAAGCAGCCGCCTAGAGGATCACGACCCCGTCGGGCGGCATGGTAGCCGCGCGCCGGCGGATCGAAAACCGGGCGTCTCTCCGTCAGACGATCCCGGAGCGAACTGCGTACACGGCCGCCTGGATCCGGTTCTGGATCTGGAGCTTCATCAGAATGTTCGAGATGTGGTTCTTGACGGTCTTCGGGCTGATGTGCAACTCGCCGGCGATCATCGCATTGTCCTTGCCGTTGGCAATGAGCTTCAACACCTGGATCTCGCGATCGGAGAGCTCGGTGCGGATAGTCTCCGCGATGTCGGGCTGCGCCGTCGTCGCGCGCACTCGCTGCAGCACCTTCCCCGCGATGTGAGAGGAGATGAGCGATTCGCCGATGGACGCGGCTCTGATCCCGGCCATCAGCTCCTCGATCGACGCATCCTTCATCAGGTAGCCGCATGCGCCCGCGAGGATCGCGTCGAGCACGTCCGTGTCCTGATCGGAAATCGTCAGCACGAGGACGCGGGTCAGTGGTGCAGTCGAGCTCACCTGCCTGGTCGCCTCCACGCCGCTCATGCCGGGCATATTGAGATCCATGACCACGACGTCCGGGGCGAGCTCGCGCACCAGCATCACGGCGTGGGTGCCGTCACCCGCCTCGCCGACGACCTCCACGCCCTGCTCCTCGAGCAGGTTCCGCAGGCCTGTTCGAAAGAGGTCGTGGTCGTCGACGAGCAGCACGCGCACCGGACCCTCATCGACGCGCTCGGTTTTCTCGAGCAGCTCGCTCGCCCGTGGATCCTTCATGTCTCCCCCTTTGAAAGGCGAAGTCTAATGAAGGGTAACCGTGACGACACGTCGGCCCCAGGCGAGCGCTTGCGGGACGCTCGGGAACCAAAGGTCGACGGTTGTCCCTTGTACGGCTGATCCCGTGTCGGCAGCGATGCCTTCGCCGTAACCGGGAATCGTCATCCGCGTGCCGAGCGGGATCACCGAAGGGTCTACGGCAACGGTTCCCCAGCCGGCGGGCAGGCCCGTGGCCGTGGTGCCGGAGAGCGAGTATCCCGTCGCAACGACGGTCACCGTGCGCGTGCTGGACGCATAGTCGGCTGCCGGCGGCGAAGCGGCTGACACGGCCCCAGTCGCGCTCGCTGAGATGCTCGTGGTAGCGGAGGCTTGCGCCAGCGCGTCGACGCGCGAGATCTGCGCGTCATTGAGGCGTCGCCGTCCGGCAAGTGTCGAGACGTACTCGCGGCGGGTGCGTTCTGCGGCCGTGAGCGACGCTGCGGTTTCGAGAGCCGCCGCCTCGAGTGCACGCAGCCGAGCATCCTCACGTTCGAGCCTGCCGGTGAGAACCGTCAGCGCGACACGCGCGTCGCGCGAGCGTGCTGCGACCTGCTGGTTCTGCTCCGCGCTGCGGCCCAGGTCTTCGAGCGTGGCGATCGCTTCTTCGAGCGATTGTGCTCCGAGGATCACGGCGAGCGGATCGTCCGCCTCCCGCTCGTACAGTGTTCGCACGAGTAGCGCCAATTGCTTCTGTGACACGTGGACGTTGTGACGCGAGACGTTGAGTTGCATTCGGATCGAACGACGATTTCGCGCGATCTCCACCCGTTGCGCGCCGAGAGACGTCAGACGTGCTTGGACGCGCTTCAGCTTTGCGTCGAGCGCGTAGAGCTCGAGTGTCGCGCCCTGCATGCGTTGAGCGAGCGTTGCGTTGGCCGTGCGCAGCGCGCTGACGCGGGTTTTTGGCGTTTCTGCGCCGCCCGCCGCGGCGACGCCGCAGATTGCGGAGCATAGGCCGACCACGAGCAGGCGGGCGTGGAGTCTGACGAACCGCCGCACGAGCGCGAGACCGTACCACAGGCCTGCTTAAAACGGCGTGTTTGTGATGGTTGTAAGCAAGCAACTTTGAGCACTTTTTGGCTTGTTCTCAGGTTGCAGTTGTCCGAGAAGGCTGTTACCCTCCCGTACCTTGTGACGTTCCCCTGGTCCTCGGGAGCGCGTGATTTCTGCCCCCTGACGGGGATCCCGCTATCAGGTCGAGAATCCGCCACATACCGGCAGTTGTCTGCGTAGTTGCATTGGCCTTCGCCGTCGCCTCGGCGGCAACCGCAGAGCCGGGACCGGTTACTTCGAAAGAAGCAGAGGCGCGCAGCATCATCGCGCAGATCGGCTCCATCGAGACGGAGCTTTCTGCGGCGGTCGAACGCTGGAACCTCGCGAACGTAAAGCTCGACCGCATCGGTCTTGACTTGAAGCGTTCGCGATTCGAGCTCGGCGTCGCACGGACGAACTTCAAGCAAGCGCAGATCGCACTCGCCCGGCAGGCGCTCAGCGTGTACACGTCGAGCGACTCGAACTCCACGCTCGAAGTGCTGCTCGGAGCTTCCAGTCTCGACGACTTTCTCAACCGCGTCGACGCCGTAAATCGCGTGAACGACCAGCGCACGTCTGTCGTCGGCGACGTCACGGTCTTCCGCAGGACCGTCGCGCGCCAGGAGGCGAGGCTGCACAACGCACAGTCGGAGCAAAAGCGCGTCGTCGCACAACGAGTTGCGGAGAAGACGTCGATTCAGGCGAAGCTCGCCGAACGCAACCGGCTCCTGAGCTCGGTCCGCGCCGAGATCGAGCACCTGCGTGCAGTCGAACGTGAGCGTCAGGCCGAACTCGCGCGGCAGGTACGCGCACAGCAGGCTCAGGCGGCTCAGGCGGCTCTGGCGCCTCCAGAAGTGACGGCGTTCAGCGGCGGCGTCGGCGTGACGCCGACCGAGACGGTGGCGCCGGCGGCCGCGCCGCCGTCGCAGTACGGGGGAGTGGTCGGAATCGCCATGCAGTACCTCGGCACGCCGTACGTGTGGGGCGGAGCCTCTCCCGGCGGGTTCGACTGCTCGGGATTCGTGATGTACGTCTACGCCCAGGTGGGCGTCTCGCTGCCGCATTCGACGTACGCGATGTGGAACGCCGGCGTTCCGGTCTCGTATAGCGACCTCCAGGCGGGCGATCTCGTCTTCTTCTCAGGGCTTGGTCACATGGGTATCTACATTGGCGGGGGCAACTTCATCCACTCGCCGCACACCGGCGACGTCGTGAAGATCTCTGCGATGTCCGGCTGGTACTCGTCGACTTACGTCGGCGCCCGGCGGATTTTGTAGTCCCTCGCCGCTTCGCTTTCCGCTCGGGGCTCGCGCTTCGCGCTCGCATTGGTTGGCGGTTGAAGGGAACTCTGCTTCGGAGTCGGTGTGTGAGCGGTGCGGCAGAGCCGCACCGCCGGCGGAGGCGAGCGGTCTAGCCCACGCGCGTGTGGTCGGCCGGCTTGTTCCGTTGGAACGTGAGCAGCGCTATCAGCCCGGCCGTAGCTGAACCGACGCCGAGCCAGAACGGTGCGCTCGGATCGACGTGCGACCAGAGCACGCCCGCGACGACGCTGGCGACGAGGAGCGCGCCGCCGCTCGCCGCGGAGAAGAGGCCGTATGCGGTGCCTCCGGCTTGCGCGGGCGCGTAATCCCCGACCCAGGCTCTCGCGATGCCGTCCGTAGCCGCAATGTACGCGCCGTAGACCGCGAAGAGGGGCCAGACGGCCCATTTCCCCGGGGCGAGCGCGAAACCGGCGTACACGCACGAGAATACGACGAGGCCCACAGCGAGGATCGACGTCCGCGGGACACGGTCGGAGAGGGCGCCGAGCGGCCACGAGAGGCTCGAGTAGATGACGTTGTAACCCGCGTAAGCGAGGACCACGAGCGTCGTCGAGAGGCCGAGATCGTGTGCGCGCAGAATGAGAAACGCGTCGCTCGAATTGCCGAGCGAGAAGATCGTCCAGACGATGAGCGCACCCCAAAACGGCGGCGGCAGTCGTTCGGCTCGTTCCATGCCGGGCACGCTTTCTGCGCTGGCCGCGGCCTCTCTCACCGAGCGCAGGAGCACCAACGTCAGGAAACCCGGAGCGACCGCGACCACCAGCACCGTCCGTAGCGATACGCCCGCGGCCAGCAGGGCGACTGCGAGCAGCGGGCCCGCGACGGCGCCCGCGGTATCGAACGCGCGGTGGTAGCCGAAGGCGGCGCCGCGCAGCTCGGCAGGCGTCGAATCGCGAATCAGTGCGTCGCGCGGCGCCGTTCGCGCTGCTTTGCCGAGCCGGTCGGCGACCCGGCCGACGAGCACGATTCCCCACGCCCACGCCACGGCAAGGGCGATCCTCGACACTGCCGAGATTCCATAGCCGGCGGCGATCCACGGCTTGCGCGCGCCGCCCGCGCGGTCGGACAGCCAGCCGGCCGCGCCGCGCAGGCCGACCGCGGTGCCCTCCGCAATCCCTTCGACGACGCCGAGCACCGTGGCCGGCGCTCCGAGCGTGACGGTCAGGAAGAGCGGCACCACGGGGTACACGAGCTCGCTCGCGAAGTCGTTCGCGAACGACACCCACGACAACGCGCGCACGTTCGCCGGCAGCCGTCGCCGCGCGGTCGCGACGCGAGCGAGCACTACGCGTAGAGCGAGTCGATCTCCGGAGCGAAATGCTCGAGCACGACCTGCCGCTTGAGCTTCAGGGTCGGCGTGACCTCGTCCTCGTCCATCGAAAAATCGCGTTCGAGGATGACGAAGCGCTTGATTTGCTCGAATCGCGAACGCTCCCGATTCACTTCGTCCACGATCTCCTGCACGCGCTCACGCTTCCGCTCGTCGCTCAGCGCAGCGGTTGTATCGGGGTCGAGCGTCACGAGTGCCGCCACGAATGGACGCCGATCTCCGATCACGATTGCCTGCGAGATCTCCCGGTGCGCCTTCAAGTCGTTCTCGATGTTTGCCGGCGCGACGTTCTTCCCACCGGCGGTGACGAGGATGTCCTTCTTCCGGTCGGTGATCGTCACGAAGCCGTCGTCGTCGATCTCCGCGATGTCGCCCGAGCTGAGCCAACCCTCCTCGTCGACCACTTCGCGTGTGGCTGCCTCGTCTTTGTAGTACCCGGCGAAGACCGTCGGGCTCCGAATGAGAAGCTCGCCGTCCTCGGCAAGGCGCAGCTCGGTTCCCGGCAGGGCTTGTCCCACCGTGCCGAGGTGATAGCTGCGAAGTTGGTTGACCGTTGCGGCCGACGTGCATTCCGTCAGCCCATAGCCCTCGAGGATCGTGATCCCCAACGCATCGAAGAACTCGGCGATGTCACGCGACAGCGGTGCGCCGCCGGAGATCGCGAGACGGAGCCGGCCGCCGAGCCGTTGCGTCACCTTCGAGTACACGACCTTGTCGGCGAAGCGTCGCTGCAACTCGAGAGAGCGGGGGATCGCTTGGCCGCGCTGACGCAACGCGCTCACGCGGTAGCCGACGCGCAACGCCCAATCGACGATCCTTCGCTTCGCGCCGGTCTCCTCGTCGAACTTCGCGAGCACCGCTCCGTGCACCTTCTCGTACACGCGCGGCACACTCGGAAGCACGGTGGGTCGAACCTCGAGGAGCGCATCCGCCGTGCGCAGCGGGTCCGGCAGGAACGCGACCGTGTAACCGACATACGGGCCTGCGAGATGCATCAACCGTCCGAAGTTGTGCGCGAGCGGGAGGTAGAGGAGCAGCAGATCGCCCTCGAGCGTGAACTGGTCGAGCCGGTCGACGACCGCGACCATCTCGTAGTAGTTGCGGTGACGGATCATGCATGCCTTCGGCGGACCCGTCGTACCGGACGTGTAGATGTACGTGAAGACGTCGTCTTCTTCGATCTCGGCGGTTGCTTCGGCCACGGCGTTCGGATGCTCGAGCGCGTGCGCGCGTCCGCGCTCGCGCAGGTCTGCGAAGTCCGCGAAGGTCAGGACGTGCGCGAGGCCGAGCGGCTCGATCTTTCGACGTTGCTCCTCGTCCTGGCATAGCGCGCCGACAGCCTCCGAGTGCGCCACGACGTATTGGGCGTCCTTGTCGGAGCTGTTCGCGTAAACCGGAGCGCCGATCGCGCCGACGAGGCCGAGCGCGAAGTCGAAAAGCGTCCACTCGAGCGTCGTCTGGGCGAGGATCGCGAACGCGTCGCCCTTGCGGACGCCGAGGGAGAGCAGGCCGTGGGCGAGCTCGTCGACGGCACGAGCCGCTTCATCCCACGAGACCTCTTCCCAGTTCCCGTCACGCTCGACGAGGTAGGCCGGCGAACGCCGGTTTGCGGCGACCGCGTCCAGCCACAGGCGCGCGATCGTTCTTCGCTGCAGGACGCCGCTCTCCGGCTCGACGCTCATCGCCTGCGCCATTGGGTGAAGCGTAGTGCAGGAACCATGCCCCGCAAGGCGAAAGAGCGCGGTCCCTCTACAATCGAGGTACAGATGCGGACGATCTGGAACGGCTCACTCAGCTTCGGCCTGGTCAACATCCCGATCGGGCTGGCCCTCGCCACGTCGCCGAAGGCGCGGGCGTCCGACGTCTCCTTCCGTCAGCTCCACCGCGAGTGCGGGACGCCGATCCGCCAGAAGCGCTGGTGCCCGGTGCACGACCGCGAAGTCGGGCCTGACGAGATCGTGAAGGGCTGGGAAGTCGCGAAGGGCGAGTTCGTCGTCGTCGAGGACGCCGACCTCGAGGCGATCCAGCTGGCAGACGACTCGCGCGCGATCGAAATCACGCGCTTCGTTCCGCTCGACCAGGTCGACCCGGTCTACTTCGATCGGACGTATTACCTGTCTCCGTCGAACACAGCCGCACAGCGGCGGCCTTACGTGTTGCTGCTCGAGGCGTTGAAGGACACGGGCATGGCAGCGGTCGGCCGCTTCGTCCTGCGCGGCAATGAGACCTTCTGTCTCATCCGGCCTCGCGGCGATGCGCTCGCGCTCGAGACGCTCTTCCTGGCTGAGGACGTCCGCTCGCAGGCCGAGATCGAGGAAGCGGTCGCCGAGACTCAGGTCAAGGACGCGGAGCTCGATCTCGCCCGCCAGGTGATCGACAGCCTTGTCGCGGAGTTCGATGCGACGCAGTTGGAGAGCGTCTACCGCCGTGACCTGCGCGCCCTGCTCGAGGCGAAGCTTTCCGGCGAGGAGATCTCGAAGCCTGAGCCGGTCCCCGAGGAGCCGGTCATCGACCTGATGGACGCTTTGCGCGCCTCGGTTGCGCAAGCTTCGAAGAAGACGAAGAAAGCGCCTGCGAAAGCAGCGCGGCCGCGGAAGACCGCGGCCGCCTCTCGCAAGCGCTGACGCGCGCTCTTGGGGCGCGTCTTCGCAGTCGCGTTGTGTGCAGCATGGCAAAGCCACGCTGCCCGCGGAAGGTTAATCGTCGAATCCGGTTTCGCCCAAGGCGCGGCTTTGCCGCGCCGACGCCCGCCGTGGACCAAATCATCAACCCCTCAAAAAAGAAAAAGGGCACGCACGCAAAGCGCGCATGCCCGGTCTTCCTCGCGCGAAGTGCGAAGCACTTCGCGCGAAACGACTAATGTTTCGGCGGTAGTGAGCCGATCGCGGCCAGCTGCGCCTGGAAGAGTGTCTTGTCGATCTTGCCTTGGTAAATCGGAACACCCTCCTCCACGCAGACGCGGATGACTTCCTGGCGTTCGATTCCAAGCTCCTTCGACAACTCGTCAGGCGTCAGATGGTTCGCCATGCCGACCTCCTCGGTGCGGTTTGACCTCAAACAAAGAACAAGCCCGTCCGGCATACCGCCGAGCGGGCTAGTGGCTCCTTCCATTGTCGTGGCGGGAATTCAATGTCCCGCAGACCTCCAAAAGCTCATCTACCCGTAAGCATAATCGGCGCCGATGACGCCGGGCAACCCCTTTCTACCCGGATTCGCTCCGCACTACGCCGAGGTGCGCGGGGTGCGAATGCGCTTGTTCCAGGCGGGGAGCGGGCCCAGCGTCATGCTCATCCATGGCTTTGGCGGCGCCGCCTCCAACTGGAGCCTCGTCGGCCCCGAGCTTGCGACCCGGTTCCGAGTCCTGGTTCCCGAGCTCCCGGGGCACGGCGGGTCGTCGGCTCTGCCCGGGCCGGTCGAGACGCTTGATCCGTACGCCGACCGCGTCGCCTCTCTGCTCGACGTGCCGACGGTGGTCGTCGGTCATTCGCTGGGAGCCGTTGTCGCGTTGCGGGTCGCCGGCCGGCATCCGGAGGCCGTACGCGGCCTCGTGCTCGCGGGTTGTGCGGGAATCGGATCAGGCACCCGGCGAAGCCAGCGGGCGCTGACGCTGGTGTCTGTGATCCAGCCCGGGAAGCGACTCTCGCGGCGACGACGCGCCTTTGCCCGGCGACGCCTGCTCAAGCGCCTCGCGTTCGGGTTCGTCGGCGTTGCGGATGCCGACGCGCTCGACCCCGTGGGGGCCGAAGGCTTCCTCGCCGGCTCCGGCTTGCACACCGATGTGCGGGCGGCGGGCGATGCGCTCGTCCGTACCGATCCGCGGATCGACTTGGAGCGCGTACGTTGCCCGGCTCTCGTGGTGCACGGAGCGCGCGACGCTCAGGTGCCGCTGCGCGACGGCTTCGAGTACGCGAGGCGCCTGGGCGCACCGCTGCGGGTGATCGCGGACTGCGGGCACCTGCTGGTCGGCGAGCGCCCGCAAGCCGTCGTCGATGCGATCTCCGAGTTCCTACAGCGGATTGGGGAGATCGAGGAACTCCGAGCCGACCGCGAACTCGTCCGCTAGCTGCGCCGCGAGTGCCTGCACGCCGCGATCCTACGATGCTACGGCTTCGAACGGCGACTCCTCGCGAGGCCGGCTGTCGAGGAAGTCGATGCGGTTCGCGACGACTTCGATCGCCGTCCGGCGCTTGCCGTCTTCGTCCTCCCACGAACGGCTGCGGAGCCGGCCGTCGACGGCGATGCGTGAGCCTTTCGACAGGTACTCGTCGCAGACTTCGGCCTGCCGGTTCCACGTTGCGATGTGGACGAAGTCCGCGGCGGCGTCCTTGTTCGGCCGGTCGACGGCGAGTAGGAAGCCTGCAACTTTCTTGTCCGGCGCCACATCCTTCAACTCGATGTCGCTGGCGAGGTTGCCGATCAACACGACGACGTTCACGCTGCCTCCCTTAGTTGTCGAGAGCGACAACGTAGCGGGAGAAACGTCACACGTCTGAAACGAAAAAGCGCGGAAACCGTCGGCGTCCGCGCTTCTCCATGCTCATCGGGGTGCCCAGATTTGAACTGGGGACCTCTCCGACCCGAACGGAGCGCGCTACCAGGCTGCGCCACACCCCGAGCGGCTCACAGGATAGCGACCGACTCAGAGAGGGCGGCTCACTCCACGGCGCGTAACCAGGAGCGGGTCATCGTCAGGGCGATCATCCCCGCGGAGATCAGCGCACCCGACGCGATGATCGTTCCGGGCGATGCCAGGCCCGCGATCGCCGCGGCGAAGGCGAGGCCGACCGGCATCAGGCCGAACGAGCCGAAGAAGTCGAGGCTGACGACGCGGGAGAGTAGATGGTCCGGGACGAGCTCCTGGAGCATCGTCTCCCACATCGCGACGCCGAAGCCGACGCAGAATCCGCGCACGAGGGCGAAGAGAGCCGCGAGCTGGTACCAGGGAGAGAGTGCGAGCGCCGCGATGGCGAGGCTGTTGACGAGCCAGAACGAGTAGTTGACCAAGCCGCGCCGGCGGCGCGGCTGCAGCTGGCCGAACGCGAGCGTGCCGCTGACCGTCCCGATGCCGAAGACGGTGACGAGGAATCCGTAGGCGCCGACGCCGCGGTCGAAGTGCTCGTGGACGAGCGCCGGCATCAACACCTGTTGCGGCGCGAGCTGCAGCATCAAGATCACCGCGAAGAGCGTGATCGTGACCCAGAGCCACGGGATCTTCGCGACGTAGCGTACGCCGCTCGCGATCTCCTTGAACGTTCCCTCCCTGGTCTCCGGTTGCACGGCGCGCGCCCGTAGTCGCCAGAGCAGCGCCGCCGAGACGAGAAACGACGCAGCATCGATTGCGAAGACGACCGACGACCCCGTTGCGGAGTAGAGGCCCGCCGCAATCGCAGGCCCGACGACGAACGAGCCCCAGCGCGCAACGCCTATCAAGCTGTTCGCAGACGGCAGCCTCCCTTGCTCGACGACGAGCGGAACGATGCCGCCGACTGCGGGAAAGAAGAAGCCGTCGCCGAGGCCGTTGAGCAGTGTCAGCACGATGAGCAGCGTGAAGGTGAGGTGACCGGTCGCGTCCACGGCGGCCAGCGCGGCGACGACAGCGAAGCGCGCGAGGTCGGACGCGATCATCATCGTCCGGCGCGGTATGCGATCTGCAAGCGCACCGCCGATCAGCAACGTCGCCAGCAGCCCGACCGCCTGAGCGAGGAAGACGATGCCGAGCCGCGACGAACCAACAAGGGTGAATGCTCGCCAGCCGAGTGCAGTGAAGAACGCGGCGTCGCCGATCAGGGAGACGACTTGCCCCGACCACAGCAGCCGGAAATCGCGATGGCGGAACGCCTCGAAGACGCGCACGCGTTGCAGCGGAGTCGATTCGATGTCCACGCGCCAAAGCTATCGTGGCTCGGTGCCACTGATGGACGACCTGCAGGCGGCGGCCGAGCGCTGGTCCCTCGAGCTCGGCAAGCCGTATGTCCAAGGTGCGGCGGGCTACTCGACGCGTGCCCAGCTGCCGGACGGTACGCGGGCCGTGCTGAAGCTCGTTCATCCAGACCGCGAAAGCGAGCACGAGGCGGACGCGCTCGAGCTGTGGGACGGCGACGGCGCGGTGCGATTACTCGCTCGTGACGAAACCGGCTACGTGCTGCTGCTCGAGCGTTGCGAGCCCGGCACGCCGCTCTCTCGCCTTGACGCGGACGCTGCCATCGATGTGGTGATCGCGCTTCTGCCGCGGCTGTGGAAGTCCGCGAGCCCTCCGTTCCACACGCTCGCGGATGAGGCGGGGTGGTGGGCGTCGTACCTACCTGAGCAATGGCGCGGTGACCGCACACTGCTCGACGCGGCACTTGACGCGATCGAGACGCTGTCGCCGACGCAGGGGGAGCAAGTGCTGCTGCATCAGGATCTGCACTTCGACAACGTGCTCGCGGCGCAGCGCGAGCCGTGGCTCGTAATCGATCCCAAGCCGCTGATCGGCGAGCGGGAGTTCGCCGTCGCGCCGATCGCGCGAAGCTTCGAGCTCGGGCACAGCAAGCGCGCGGTCCTGCATCGGTTCGACCGCGTCACGTCGGAGCTCGGGCTCGACCGCGAGCGTGCACGCGGCTGGACGATCGCCCAGACCGTCGCCTGGACGTACAACAGCGCGTTTCACCCGCGGCATGTCGAGACGGCGACGTGGCTTCTCGAGGCGCGATGAAGCTCCAAGCCGTCGTGTTCGATGTCGATTTCACGCTCGCCAAGCCGGGACCCGATCTTGGGCCGGAGGGCTACCGCCGGCTGGGCGAGCGATTCCACCTCGACCTCGATCCCGGGCGTTACGACGAGGCTCGTCGCGAAGCGATCGCGACGCTGAAGCGGCATCCCGAGCTGGAACACGACGAGGAGGTATGGGTCCTTTTCACCGAGCGGATCATCCAGGGCATGGGCGGCGTCGGCGACACCTATCGGTGCGCAATCGAGATGACACGCGCCTGGGAGCGTGCGGAGCACTTCGAGCTGTTCGACGATGCGCTGCCCGTGCTCGACGAGCTGCGGGCTCGCGGTTTGAAGCTCGCCCTGCTCTCGAATACGGGCCGCGACCTCGATGCGTTCGTGGCGCACCACGGCATCCAGGTCGATGCCATCCTCACATCGCGCGTGCACGGAAAGACGAAGCCCCACGAGACGATCTTCCGCGCGCTGCTCGAACGACTTGACGTAACCGCCGAGCGCGCGGCGATGGTTGGCGACGATCCCGACGACGATGTCGCGGGGGCACGTGCAGTGGGTATGGAGGCGTGGCTCGTCGATCGCGACGGCCGCTTTCCCGATCACCCCGACCGTCTGACCGATCTGCGCGCGCTCCCCGCTGCACTCGGCGTTGTGATGTAGAACGCCCCGGCAGAGCGGCCGTTCGACTGCTGTGGCAATCCCGCTCGCTGAGCAGCAAGCGCGGGCGCATAATGGAGTCATGGCGGGTTGGGTTATCTGGGCGATAGTTGCCGTCCTGCTCGCGCTCGGTGAGCTGGCGACGCCGGGGCTCTTCTTCCTCGGCCCCGTGGCGCTGGCGGCCGTGCCCGCAGGCATCGTGGCCATCCTCGGCGGCGCAGCGTGGCTGCAAGTGCTCGTCTTCATCCTCGGGTCGCTCGCGACACTCGCGATCGTGCGGCCGATCGCGCGCGCCCACCTGCAGATGCCGGTGCTGATGCGCACCGGCACCGCAGCGCTCGTCGGCGCGCAGGCACTCGTGCTGAATCGTGTCGACGCCAACGGTGGTCGCGTGCGCATCGGCGGGGAGGAATGGTCCGCTCGCGCTTACATGGACGGCCAGGTGCTCGAGCCCGGTACGCGCGTCGAGGTCGCAAAGATCGAGGGCGCTACAGCGCTCGTCTACGAATAGGAGAACACCGTGATCGCACTGATCGTTCTGCTCGTCGTCGCCTTCTTCGTCCTCATCGTGCTCGCACGGACGATCCGGATCGTCCCGCAGGCGCGCGCGGGCGTCGTCGAACGGCTCGGCCGCTACTCACGCACGCTCAATCCCGGGCTGACGATCGTCGTTCCGTTCGTCGACCGCATCCGGGACATGATCGACCTGCGCGAGCAGGTGGTCTCGTTCGCGCCGCAGCCGGTCATCACGGAGGACAACCTCGTCGTGAACATCGACACGGTCATCTACTTCCAGGTGACCGAGCCTAAGGCCGCGACCTACGAGATCGCCAACTACATCCAGGGGGTCGAGCAGCTCACCGTGACGACGCTGCGGAACGTGGTCGGCGGCATGCAGCTCGAGGAGACGCTCACGTCGCGGGACAAGATCAATGCGCAGCTGCGGGGCGTCCTTGACGAGGCGACGGGCAAGTGGGGGATCCGCGTCAACCGCGTCGAGCTGAAGGCGGTCGACCCGCCGGCGTCGATCAAGGACTCGATGGAGAAGCAGATGCGCGCCGATCGCGACAAGCGCGCTGCGATCCTCACCGCCGAGGGCGTCAAGCAGTCGCAGATCCTCACGGCGGAGGGGGAGAAGCAGAGCGCGATCCTCAAGGCGGAGGGCGCGCGGCAGTCGATGATCCTGCAGGCCGAAGGGCAGGCCCAGGCGATCGACACCGTGTTCAAGGCGATTCACGAGGGCAATCCGGACCCGAAACTGCTGGCCTACCAGTACCTGCAGATGTTGCCGCAGATCGCACAGGGCGAGTCGAACAAGATGTGGATCATTCCGAGCGAGCTGACGCAGGCTCTCGGCAATCTCGGCGGACGACTCGGCGTGGGCGGCGACGAGAAGTAAAAGATCCAAAAGGGTGATACCGCCGTTCTCGTTCCGTGATACAAGGAGGTATCGCTCGGTTCACCTTTAGAACCCGGCGCCTGCGGCCGATGAACGAGAGGATGAGCTTTCTGCGGCTCCTCGGCACGCGGCGCGCCCGCATCGCCTTCAACGTCGTCTCCGGCGTGGTCGCGATCGTGGTCGGGATCATGACGACGCGGCATTTCATCGCGAACGGCTGGCCGCTCGGGCACGCAAAGGTGCTCGGCGTGCTCGCGGCAGGCGGCCTGTTCCTCGCCGCCTTCGGCTTCAAGGCCTGGGGCTGGCACCGGTTGTTCCGGCACGACCAGCGGCCGGGCATGCTCGGCCTCGCTGCCGCGGGAGGCGCCGCGACGGTGACGGGGCTCGCGCTGCCGGGCCGCGCGGACGAGGTTGTCCGCATCTCCGTCGTGCGGAGGTTCCCGGGCAAGCGGGTGGGCATCGGCTCGATCTGTCTTTCGCTCTTTCTGCTCGGCCTGATCGACAACGCAGCTTTGACGCCGCTCGCGGCCGTCAGCGCGGGAGTCGCCGCGCCGAGTGGCTGGGTTCAGGCCGGATTGATCGTCGTCGCCGTTGCCGGTGTGCTCGCCGGGACGTTCGTTTGTTTCCTGCCGCGGCTCGTCTGCCACCGCCGGGTCGAGCGCTTCAAGTTCGTTCGTTGGCTCGCAGAGCACGCGGCGCCGCCGCGAGAAGCAGCCAACGCGTGGATGCTCGTCGTCGTTTCCTGGGTGCTGCGTGTGCTCGCCGTCTTCGTCTTGCTGGACGCGCTCGCGGTGGGGACGTCGTTCCCGCTCGCCATGGGCTTCCTCTGCGCTTCCGCGTCGGCGGCCGCGCTGCCGATTGCACCGGCGGGCGGCGTCGCGCAAGCCGGGGCCGGGGCGGCGCTCCTCGTCATGGGCGGGGTGCACGCGTCGGAAGCGACCGCCTTCGCGGTCGCGGCGCAAGGGATGATCGTGCTCGCGGGCGCCGGGGCGATCGTGCTGACGATGACGATGCACTTCGCTCGGGCGCGCTTCCGCCCGTCGCTTGTCTTCTAGAGGTGCGCGAACGGAAACAGCGGGTCACTGCGCGCGAACTGTCCGCCGCCTCCGCCTGACCCACGCCAGAAGTTGAAGACGGCGGCAAACGGGACGCCGTGCTCGTCGTCCGCCTCCAAGAAGAATCCCTCGTAGCGCCAGCCCGTTCGGTCATCGTTCGTTCGCACCTTCGGATCGAGCCGTTTCAGGATCGACGGGAGCGCATGCGCCAGTTCCAGGTAGTGGCTCGTGCGGACGACGACGTCGGGCGCGAGTTGTCGCGGGTGGCGCAGCCGTAGCGACGTAACCTCGAAGTCGTACCGGCGGGCGAACGCCGCGAGACGGACGCGCAGCACCTCCACGGGCAGGTTGGCGAATGTCTGACGCGGCCGGGCGCGTGCGCGTGACGCGAGTTCGCGTTCCCACTCGGCTCGCGCCTGTTGTACGGCGGTGACGGCTTGAGTGGGCCCGATCCTGTAGAGGCGGCCGCGCGAGCCGACGTGCACGCCCTCGTCGAGCACCGAGTGGTGGCTGCCGCAGCCGCTCGCCAGCACCGCGATGACGAGGATCGTCCAGACAGGGCGGTACACAGCAACGGAGGCGCGGCCGTCTCGGCGTGCAATTTGCTTACGAACCGCCAGCATGCCCGAGCTCTGCCCGCCAGGCATCCGTGTGCTCCCCGATCCGAGGCGCCGGCCCGAGCTGGTCGCCGCTCGCGAACTCCCGTGCCGCCTCAGCGAGCGTTGCAACGGGGCCGGCCGACACGTCCTCGCCGTCGAACAGGTCGAGCCAATCCGCGAGCGGACGCGACGCGAATGTCTGCTCGAGCTCGGGCACGTTCGGTTCCCACTGGCGTCCGGCGAGCTCCGGCAGGCCGACGAGCTCACACAGCCGTCTCCAGAACTTCGGCTCGAGCGCGCCCACCGTCAGGAACCGTCCGTCCGCCGTCTCGTAGATGCGATAGCAGGCAACACCGCCCGTCAGTAGCTTCGGCACCGGTTCGCCGCCGACGCGATGCGCGACGAGGTCGTGCGCGCCGTGCGTCATCGAGACCGTCAGCCGAGCGCCGCCGCCCTCGAGCAGCGCGGCGAGGATCTGCGTCACCGCACCGAGCGCGCCCGCCGCAAGGTCCGCGATCTGGAGCGGCGGCATCGCCGGCGCCGTGTCCGCGAGCGCGCCGGCCCACCCGAGGTAGTTGAGGTCGTGGCCGGGACGCGCCGCGTGCCGCCCCTCCGTGCCGAAGCCGGTGATCGAGCAGTAAACGGCGTCGTGACGAGCATCGTCGGGCCCGACGCCGAGCCGCGCCGCGACGCCCGGCCGGAACCCCTCGAGCACGACGTCGGCCCGCGCAAGCAACGCGCGCGCCAGTGCGACCCCTGCGTCCGATTTGAGGTCGCAGACGACGGATTCCTTGCCCGCGTTCAGCGCGGCATCCCAGGCCGGCGCGGTCGCGCGCATCGGGTCGCCGTCCGGCGGCTCGATGCGCACGACGCGCGCCCCGAAGCGCAGCAGCTCGCGCCCCGCGTACGCACCGGGCAGGTAGCGCGTCAGATCGGCGACGAGGAGGCCGGTGAGTGGCGGCACGACCGCGTGAACCTATAGAAGTTGAAGCCGATGTCCACGGTTCCGGCGAAGATCGTCCCACTGCCGCAGCGGCGACTCGGTCTGCCGTGGCTGCTCGGCCTCGGTGCTTTCGGGCTCGCGTTCTCCCTCACGACGACGTCGGCATATCTACCTCCACTGCTCGGCAGGTTCACCGACTCGCGCACGCTGATCGCGGTCGTGCTCGGCTCCGAGGGCGTCTTCGCGCTTACCTTGCCGCTCGTCATCGGCCCGTGGAGCGACACGTTCCAGACGCCGCTGGGCCGGCGCCGCCCGTTCATGTTCGTCGCCCTCGCGCCGATGGGCTTCTGCCTCGCGCTCGTCGCCTTCATGCCGAGCCTCTGGTTGATGACGCTGATCCTGCTCGCATTCTTCTTTGCCTACTACGTGTACGAGCCGCCGTATCGCGGCCTCTACCCAGATCTGCTGCCGCAGTCGGAGTACGGCCGCGCCCAGGGAGTGCAGCACCTCCTGCGCGGTCTCGCGATCGGAACCGGCCTGATCGGCGGCGGGCTGCTCTTCGACGTCTGGCATCCGGCGCCGTTTCTGATCACCGCCGTCGGTGCCACCGCTGCGTGCGGCGCCGCGATCCTCTTCGTTCGCGAGCCTCCCGGTGCGACGAACCGCGTGTTCGAGGGCGTCCGCGCCTACCTCGCTCACAGCTGGCGCATCCTGCGCAACGAGCCCGAGGTGCGGCGCTTCCTCGTCTGCAACTCGGCTTGGGAGGGGACGTTCGCAGGCGCGCGCTTCTTCGTCGTCCTCTACATCACGCAAGGGCTCGGGCAGTCCGTCGCGACGAGCACGGCTGTGCTCGCGACGGTCGCGGGCGGCTACATCGTCGCCGCGGTGTGGGCCGGCTGGGTCAGCGACCGCGTCGGGCTCGCGCGCGTGATCTTCTTCTCCTCGTTCCTCTACGGCGGCGGGCTGCTGCTCGGCGGGCTCGCACAGACCTGGCACGACTGGTACCTCGCGCTGATGTTTCCGGTGACGATCGCCGGCGGCGCCGTCATGACGCTCGCGTGGGGACTGCTTTTCAAGGTCACGCCGGCCGAACATCGAGGGACGGTTTCCGGTCTCGCGACGACCACCAAGGGGTTCGGTCTGATCATCGGTCCGATCGCAGCCGGGGGCGCGATGGACCTCTTTGGTCGCTACTTCGAATCGACCGACGGCTACCAGTTGCTGTGGCCGATCCTCGGCGTGCCGATCCTCGCCGTGATTCCGCTCGTGTGGCACATGTCGCGCGTCGAGACCTCGGCTAGTGGCACGGCGAGCCGCCGGGCCGGCTGAGCCCGAAGCCCCACAGCTGATCCGCGTAGACGTAGAAGACGGTCATCACGCTGCGCCTCGTCTGGATGCGAGCCTCGTAGGAGCCGCACGGGATCGTCACGAGTGCGCCCAACCGCGCGGCAAGGGCGGCCGAAGGTGCACCGAGCTGCAGCTTTCCGACGTGCCAGCCGGGCGGTTTCCAGAGCGTCCACACGGCGTCGACTCGGCCCCCGCGGAAGCGCACCGCGGCTCCCTCCGGGTGGAACTTCTCGTAGTTGAAGTACCAGGTCTCGCGCTCGCAGTCTTTGCACCGGCCGAACGTCTTTCCCCAAACGTGTTGCACGTCCGCCTGCGTCATGCCCAGGCTCACGCCGCCGAGGCTTCGTGACGGTACGAGCGCGCCGTGCTGCGGCAGCAGGAGGCTGAGCACAAGAGCCAGCAGAGCCACGCACCGACGATAGAGAATCCGGCCGTGGACGTCCTCAACCTGTTCGGGAAGCACGAGTGGGAGAGCGAGCAAGAGCGCGAGGGATACCGCCATCGCGTCACGCGAATCGGCGCGCCGCTCGGCGCGGAGTTGCTCGGCGCCAGCCTCTACGAGCTGCCGCCGGGCGAGTCGACGTGGCCGTATCACTACGAGCACGGGGCGGAGGAGTGGCTTCTCGTCGTCTCCGGCCGCCCGACTCTTCGAACGCCGTCCGGCGAGCGGCAGCTGAAGCCCGGGGACGTCGCCGTGTTCCCCCAGGGGCCCAGCGGAGCGCACAAGGTGACAAACCCGACTGACGAGTCGGTACGCGTGGTCATCTTCTCGTCGAAGTCGCCGCTTGCGGTTGTCGTCTATCCCGACAGTCGGAAGCTCGGTGTCTGGACTAAAGAGGACGGCTACATCGGCCTCGTACGCGACGAGCCGAAGCTCGATTACTGGGAAGGCGAATGACGGGCTAGATGGTCGCGAGCCAGCGGTCGACGTCGCGTCGGGAGCGGAGGCGCACGACCTTCAGGCGCGGATGACCTTCGATCCATTCCGGCATGTCGTGGCGATGACGGCGGTGTGACTGGACGGCCCAGACGAACAGCGAGTCGCGCGCGAAGAACGCATTGCGGATGGTCTCGCGGTTTCTCGACTCCCAGAGCTCCTCGCGCGCGAGAATGCGTCGCCAGGTGCGTCTCCAGATGCGGCGCAGGCAAACGTGCAGCGGCAGATCGAGCCAGACGATCGTGTCGGCATGCTCGAGCACGAGCGCGCCGATCCTCGACCGGTAGTTCCCGTCGACGACCCAGCCTTCGAGTCCATCCAGCGCGTCGGCGACACGCCGCTCGAATTCCTCCCGGGGCGGCTCGCTCCAGTTCGGCCCGTGGAAGAGCGCGTCGAGCTCGACGTGCGTCAGGTCGAGCCGTTCGGCAAGCGAGCGGCTGACCGTCGTCTTGCCGGAGCCGGGTATCCCCACCACGGAGAAGCGGCGCGTCACGGGACCGAAACTAGCGCGACGAGGAAGTCAGGCCCGCGCGTGCACCGGCGACAGCGCCGGCGCCCACGAGCACAGCGGCGACACGTCGCCGTCGCGTCCGTTCAGCCGCCGGTAGCCGAGCGCGTGCTCGGCCTGCAGGAGCTTGTGGATCTGCGTCGTGCCCTCGTAGATGATCGGCGCGCGCGCGTTGCGGAAATATCGCTCGATCCCGTACTCGGCGCTGTACCCGTACGAGCCGTGGATCTGAATCGCCAGATGGGCCGCCTCGAACGCCGACTCCGTCGCGTGCCACTTCGCGAGCGACGTCTCGCGCGTGTTCCGCCGCCCCTCGTTCTTCATCCACGCCGCCTGCATCACGAGCAGCTTCGACGTCTCGTAGCCGAGGACCATCTTCGCGATCATGTCCTGGACGAACTGGTAGCGGCCGATCGGCTGCCCGAACGTCT
>WNGF01002040.1_pt1 | contig 66160 bp, 68 predicted proteins | sample 5400641 | NCBI WGS metagenome assembly WNGF01 (sample SAMN13153371, study PRJNA577476) | soil metagenome | isolation source: 80 cm soil or saprolite under grassland replicate 2 | place: USA:California | collected 2016-06-15
CGTCGTCGTACGTCGTGACAGGCGTACCGCTTACCGACATTCAGGCGGACTGCTAGACGGTCCGATCGGGTTTCCGAAGGCCCACCCGTCTCTCCCGCCCGGCGAACGGGCAGTCAGGGTTCGAACTGAGACACTACCGCTTAGCCCCCTCGGTTGAAAGCGGATGGGCGACGTGTTTAGACTATCCCCCTCTGTGCCGGGCGCCTTCAGCCAGAACCCCGAGATCGACGCTGAGTCGAGTGGAGAACGCGATGCCCTCAGGAGCCTTCGGCGCCGCCGATTTCAAGATCTTCGACGTGGCGGGGTTCCAGCCCAGGATGAGCCAGATCCGCGAGCGCATCCGGCCGAAGCTCGAGACGCTCGGCCATAGCCTGGCCCCGGCGATCCAGCGAACGACGGGTGACGAGACGTTCGTGCACGTGGCCAAGCACGCGCGTCGCACGGTGAACCCGCCGGACGATACGTGGGTCGCCTTCGCGGCCGACCGCCGAGGATACAAGAAGCACGTCCACTTCAAGGTCGCGGTGTCGCGCCATTGCGTCCGCTTCCTGTTCGAGGTCGGCCCCGAGCACGAGGACAAGCGGCGCTGGGCGGCGGCGTGGAAGAAGAGCGCGCCCAGGATCGGCCCCGTGCTCCGCCGCGTGAAGGGACTGGCGTGGTTCAAGAACGAGCACGACGAGACCCCGGCCGCCGCCCTCGGGGATTTGACGCCGGAAGATTTGACCGATCTCGCCGACGAGGTCGTCCGCACGCGGGACGGCCAGCTCGTGCTGGGGCGGGCGGTCACGGCCGAGGAAGCGGCACGCTGGACCGAGGCGCAATACCGCGGCGCCGCCCTCGAGACATTCCGCGCCCTCGCCCCTCTGTATCGCCTGCGCTGAGGGCAGGCGGTTCTCGAAGACCGTCTCGTGCCGGCGAGTTGCGCGGTGGTGTTCGACATGGATGGGGTGCTCGTGGACTCGGGGGCCCATCATCGCGAGGCGTGGATCCGGATGCTGGGAGAGCTGGGCGTCGCCGCGCCGCCGGGCTTCTGGAGACAGACGATCGGGCGGCCATCCGCCGAGGCGGTGCCGTTGCTGCTCGGCGAGCCCATCGCCCCCGCCGAGGCGCGGCGGCTGGCCCGCCGCAAGCAGGAGCACTACCAGACGCTCGCCGCCCGTGGTCCGCGAGCCGTCCCCGGCGTTGCCGCGTTCGTGGAGACGCTGCATGTGCTCGAGATCCCACTGGCCGTGGCCACGTCGGCCCGGCGTTCCGATGCCCTCGAGCTGCTCGGGCCCCTCGGACTCCTCGAGCGCTTTCGCGTGATCGTCACCGTCGAGGACGTGGCGCGGGGCAAGCCCGATCCCGAGGTCTACCTGCTGGCCGCGCGCGGACTCGGCGTTCCCGCCGATGCCTGCCTCGTGTTCGAAGACGCGATCGTCGGCGTGCAAGCGGCGTTGCGGGCGGGCATGCGGGCGGTCGGCGTCGCGACCGCGTACGAGCCCGCCGATCTTCTCGCCGCCGGCGCCGAACGGGTGATCGGGACATTCGAGGGACTGACCTGGCCGCTGTGACGGGGTCAGGCTTTGACTTCTTAACACTTCAACGAGCCATCGGGGTCCGCGAGCCCTTTCGCGAAGTGTTAAGAAGTCAAAGCCTGACCCCATGGTGGATGACCCCATGGTGGACGGCCATTCGACCGCGTGCTAAGGTTACCCGCGCTTCCGGCCCGGGAACTCGATCTCAGGAGGTAACGTCGCGATGAAAACGCTGCGCACGATGCTCGCGCTGCTGCTCGTGGGCGCGGTGGCGATCACGGCCGCTCCCGCGCCGCCCGCCGGCGCCCAGGCGCAGACGATCAAGATCGGTCTGCTCTACGACCACAGCGGTCCGTTCTCCGCCGCCGGCTCGCTGAACTGCTATCGCGGCGCGAAGATGATCATCGATTACGTCAACGAGCGCGGCGGCGTGCTCGGCAAGTACAAGATCGTGCAGGTCGACGGCGACAGCCAGTCCAAGACCGAGGCCGCCATCAACGAGGCGGAGCGCCTGCTGAACGTCGAGAAGGTCGACGTGCTCGCCGGCGTCTACTCGAGCGCCCACGCCGTCCCCCTCGCCGAGAAGGTCGACCGGCAGAAGCGCTTTCTCTGGATCACGACCGCGATCGCCGACGCGGTGCTGAAGGACCGCAATCTCCAGTACACCTTCCGCCCGCAGCCCAACGGCAGCCTGTTCGGCGAAGCGACCGTGCAGTACGTGGCGGCCAACGCCCAGGGGAAGCTCAAGAAGGCGACCAAGGACGTGCGGGCCGCGATCATCTACGAGGATGGCCCCTACGGCACCGGCGTCGCCGCCTCCAACGAGTCGGAGGCCAAGAAGCAGGGCATGCAGGTGGTGCTGAAGGAAGGCTTCTCCGCCCAGGCGCCGGACCTCAGCTCGCTGGTCACGAAGCTCCGGGCGTCGCGACCGGACGTCATCTTCCACACGGGCTACAACCCCGACATCGCGCTGTTCCTGCGCCAGGCCAAGGAGCAGGGTCTGCGCACGAAGATCTACATCGGGCACGGCGCCGGCCACAGCCAGCTCGCCAAGCTCCGGGAGGCCTTCGGCAACGACGTCGAGGGCTTCCACACGACGGATCCGCCCGCCTCGCAGCTCGTCGATCCCAAGAAGCTCAAGCCGGGCGTGGCCGAGCTGACGCAGGAGATGCTCAAGCGCTACAAGGCCTTCGAGCCGAGCATTCCCCTGGGCCAGGTCGCGCCGCACGTCTCGATGGGCTTCAACAACATGTGGGTGTTGCTCAACGACGTGCTCCCGCGGGCGATCCAGAAGCACGGCGGCTTCGGGCCCGACGCGCTGGCGGCCGCCGCCCGCGAGACCGACATCGCCGAGGGCGGCACGATGCAGGGGTACGGCGTGAAGTTCCATCCGGCCGGGCATCCCATGGCCGGGCAGAACATGCGCGCGATCGCCGCCGTGTTCCAGGTGGTGGACGGCGAGTTCAAGCACGTCTATCCACCGGTCGTCGCGAGCCTGACCCAGCCGCCGGTCCTGCTGCCGGCCTCCTCGCCGTTCTTCGCACGATAGATCCCCGGAGGGGGCGGGCCCTGACCGCCCCTTCTGCCTGATGCTGACGGTCACAGGGCTGACGAAGCGGTTCGGCGGCTTCACCGCCCTTCACGACGTCTCGTTCGAGGTGAAGGAAGGCGAGATCGTCGGCCTCATCGGCCCGAACGGCTCGGGCAAGACCACCTGCTTCAACTGCATCTCGGGGACGCTGGCCCCCACCGCGGGCACGATCCGGTTTCGCGGCGAGGACATCGCCGAGATGACGCCCGACGCCGTCTGCCATCGCGGCCTCGCCCGCACGTTCCAGATCCCGCGGCCGTTCCGGAAGCTGTCGATCCTCGACAACGTGGCCGTGGCCGCGCACTACGGCGCGCGCCAGCGATCGAGCGAGCGCGAAGCGCGCCGACACGCGCTCGAGGTCCTCGAGCTGGTCGGACTCGCGACGGATCCCGACGCGTCGCCGACCCTGCTGGGCGCCGGGGGCCTCAAGAAGCTCGAGCTGGCGCGCGCCCTGGCCACGCGCCCGACCGTGCTCCTGGCCGACGAGAGCCTGGGCGGGCTGGACCCGTCGGAGATGGCGAGCGCGGCGGACATGCTGCGCCGCGTCCGTGGCGATCTCGGCGTCACCATCGTGTGGGTCGAGCACATCATGTCGACGCTCATGCGCGTGGTCGACCGCGTCGTCGTGCTCGACCACGGCGAGAAGATCGCCGAGGGTACCCCCGGGCAGATCGCCGAGGACGAGAAGGTCATCGAGGCCTATCTCGGCGAGAAGATCATCCTGACGTGAGCGGCGACGCCCCCTCCATGCTCGAGCTGCGCGGCATCACGGCCGGCTATGGCCACTTCACCGCGCTCTGGGACGTGAGCCTCCGGGTCGCCGCCGGCGAGGCGGTGGCGGTGGTGGGGCCGAACGGGGCCGGCAAGACGACGCTGTTGCGCGTCATCTCCGGCGTCATCGCGCCGCGCAGCGGCGAGCTCTCGTTCGAGGGGACGGCACTGGGCGGACGGCCCGCGCACGAGATCGTCGCCCACGGTATCGCGCACGTGCCGGAAGGCCGGCGCCTGTTCCCGGCCCTGACCGTGGCCGACAACCTCAGGATGGGCGCGTTCCTGCCCGCGGCGCGCAAGTCCTACGGCGAGAGCCTGGCGCGCGTCTTCACCCTCTTCCCCGTCCTCGCCGAGCGCCAGCGCCAGCGGGCGGGCAGCCTGTCCGGCGGCGAGCAGCAGATGCTGGCCATCGGGCGCGCGCTGATGTCACGGCCGCGGCTGATCCTCTTCGACGAGCCGTCGATGGGCCTGGCGCCGGTCATGGTGCTCCGGCTCTTCGATCTCATCCGGCGCGTGCGGGAAGACGGGTACACGATCCTCGTCGTCGAGCAGAACGTCCGCCAGGTCCTCAAGCTCGCGGACCGGGCCTATCTCCTGGAGGTCGGGCGGGTCCGGATGGAGGGCCGCGCCGACGAGCTCGGCGAGCAGGACTTCATCCGCAAGGCCTACGTCGGGCTGTGAGCAACCTCGTCGATCTCGTCGCGCACAACCCGCTCCTGCTGATGGAGGCCGCGCTGAACGGGCTCCTCCTCGGCGGGGTCCTCGCCCTCCTCGCCCTCGGGCTCAACCTGATCTTCGGCGTCCTCGACATCGTCTGGATCGTCTACGTCGACCTCGTGATGCTCGCGATGTATCTCGTGTACTTCCTCGTCCAGGTCTACGGCTGGCCGCTGTGGCTGGGCGCACTCGGAGGCGTCGCGCTGGGGACCGTCCTCGGCGTCGCCGTGCACTTGCTCATCATCACCCCCATCCTGGGCAGCCCCCCCGTCAACCAGCTCCTCGCCACCGGGGGCCTGCTGTTCTTCATCCAGTCGCTGGCGACGTTCCTGTGGACGACCGACCATCGCTCGATCCGGCTCACGCTGCCCACGCTCGAGATCGGCGGCATGTTCGTGTCGTTCGCCCGGCTGATCGCGTTCGTCCTCGCCGTCCTCGTGATGATCGGCCTCTACTTCTTCCTCACGCGGACGTACATCGGCACCGCCATCCGGGCGGTCTCGCAGGATCGCGGCGCCATGGCGTTGATGGGGGCCGACCCCCAGCGGATCTACATCGTGACCTCCGCGGTGGGCGGGGCGCTGGCCGGCGTGGCGGCGGCGCTCATGAGCATCCAGTACTCGGTCCATCCGTACTTCGGGGCGGCCTTCGGCCCGATCACGTTCATGATCTGCGTCCTCGGCGGGCTCGGCAACATGGTGGGCGCGTTCATCGCCTCGTTCATCCTGAGTGAGATCATCTCGATCGGCGGAGTGGTATGGTCGACGGAGATGGGCTACGTGATCGCCTTCGCCCTGTTCATCGTCCTCATGTTCATCCGCCCCGGCGGCATCCTGGCCAGGCGCCAATGACGGCCGCGCGGGGCCTCGCCGGCGTCGCCCTGGCCCTGCTCGCCGTGCTGCCGTGGGTGCCCATGGGCGGGATGCGCGAGTACGTGGTCTTCGTGATGGTGCAGATCTTCATCTGGTCGTTCATCGGGCAGGCGTGGTCGCTGATGGGACGGTTCGGGCTGGTCTCGCTCGGTCACGGCGCCTTTCTCGGGGTCGGCGCCTACACCAGCACGCTGCTCTGGAACTTCTATGGCCTGACGCCCTGGCTGGGAACGCTCGTGGCGATGGCCGCGGCGGTCGTGCTGGCGCTCGTGGTGGCGTACCCGTGCTCCCGCTTCGGGATCATCGGCCATTACTTCGCCCTCGTGACCCTCGCCGTGGGCGAGGTGATCCGGCTGCTGCTCATCGCCGAGCGCGACTGGACGGGCGGCTCGCTCGGGCTGACGGTGAAGCCGGTCGGGCGGGACGCGAGCCTGTGGGCGCTGCAGTACGCCGACAAGCGGATCTTCTACTTCGGCGCCCTCGTGGTCTGGCTGGGTGGGCTCTGGGTATGGCGCCGGCTCGATCGCTCCATGGCTCGCGCGGCGATGGAAGCGATCGGCGAGGACGAGATGGCGGCGGCGTCCGTGGGCATCCGGGTGACGCGCTTCAAGCTCGGCATCACGGCGCTGTCCGCCGCCCTCACCGCCGTGGGCGGGGTGCTCTACGCCCAGTACATCACGTACGTGAACCCGGAGACCCTGGCCGGGGTCGGCGTCTCGCTGCGCATCGTGTTCGCGGTCGTCCTCGGCGGCATGTACTCGCTGCTCGGTCCCACCGTCGGCACCGCGCTGACGATCGCGCTCTCCGAATATCTACGCATCGTGTTCGGGGTCAAGCTCATCGGCATGGCGGAGACGATCTACGGGCTCGTGCTCGTCCTCTGCATCATCTTCCTGCCCGCGGGGATCTACGGCAGCGCGCGCGAGCTGTTCCACCGCCGCGTCCCCGCCCAGGCGGCCGGCTGACGACGACGATGCCTGGACGGAGCTGGACGACGTTTCCCCCGCCGGAGGCCTCGAGCGAGGCCAGCGCGCTCGCCGAGCAGGTCGAGCGAGACGGCGGGCACGTGCTGGCGCTCTATCGCGACCCCGTCGGCGAGCACTGGCAGATCTTCTGCCTCCTGCCCCTCGATCGCGTGGAGGCGAGCCCGTATCAGCGTGACCTGTCGCCGACGCACGTCAAGCGCCTGACCGAAGCGGTGAAGAAGCTCGACCGATTCGTGGATCCCGTCGTCGCCCTGTCGCCGCGCCCCGGCGTCTACTGGACGCCCAACGGCAACCACCGGCGCACGGTGCTCGCGAAGCTCAAGGCCGAGTACCTGCCCGCGATCCTGGTGGTTGAGCCCGAGGTCGGATATCAGATCCTGCCGCTGAACATCGAGAAGGCCCACAACCTGAAGGAGAAATCGCTCGAGGTGATCCGGATGTATCGGGGGCTGGCGGAGGGGGAGCCCCGGAGCACGGAGGAGGAGTGGGCGTTTCAGTTCGAATCCCCGCACTTCATCACCCTGGGCCTGCTCTACGAGGGCAACAAGCGCTTCGCGGGCGGCGCCTTCGCGCCGATCCTGCGGCGGGTCGACAAGTTCCTGAAGGTCGCGCTGCCGAAAGGCCTCGAGGAGCGCGAGGAGCGGGCGGCGCTCGTCCGGGCGACCGACGAGGCCCTGGCCGTCGTCGTGGCGAAGATCAAGAAGCGCGGCATCAATCACCCCTACGTGAAGAACTACGTGCTGGCCCGCACCACGCCGCTGACGCGTGCCCGCAAGACGCTCCCCTCGTTCGAGCAGACCTTCCGCAAGCTCCGCGACAGCCTCGCGGACTTCGAGGTCGGCAAGGTCCGCTACGAGGACATCCAGCGCTCGGCCATCATGGCGATCCCGAGCGCCGAGTGACATGACCGCGCTGGCGCACCGCGTGGCCATCGTGACCGGCGGGGCCGGCGCGCTCGGTGGCGCCGTCACGAGCCGCCTGCTCGGCGACGGCGCGGCCGTCTGCGTGCCGCTGGAGGTCGCCGGGGACGGTGACCGGCTCCGCACCCGCGTGGCGGCCGCGGCCGGGGAGCGATTGATGACGAGCGTCGTGGACGTGACCGACCTCGGCGCCATGACGGGGTTCGTCGACTCCGTCGTCGCCCGACACGGGCACGTCGACATCCTCGTGACCCTCGTCGGCGGCTTCGCCGGCGGCGCGCTCGTCGAGACCGATCGGGCGACGTGGGAGCGCATGCTCGCCATGAACCTCACCAGCACGTTCGTCGCGACGCGGGCCGTGATCCCCCACATGGTGAAGGCGGGGCGCGGGCGCGTCGTCACGATCGCCTCCCGCGCGGTCGTGCCACCTGCCGGCGGCTTCATCGCCTACACCACGGCCAAGGCCGGCATCATCGCCTTCACGGGAGCGCTCGCTCACGAGATGCGGGGGCACGGCGTCACCGTGAACTCCGTGCTGCCGAGCACGATGGACACGCCCGCCAACCGCGCGGCCATGCCGGATGGCGACCGCCAGGGGTGGGTGCCCGTGGACAGCGTCGCCGACGTGATCGCCTTCCTCGTCCGGGACGAATCCGCCCACGTCACCGGGGCGCTCCTGACCGTTTGAGCGTCCAGTCTGGCGTAGCAGGCGATGGGGCCTGCGTAAACAATAAGATACGATGAGCCGTCGAAGGGTTTAGAGCTGGTGGACGACGCGGAGAACGCGATGAATTCCGTGGCGCTGTCGCCCCCGGGGCGGGCGGTTGGCCTCGATGGATCGAGGCGGGGAGGGTCCGTTCCGGACGACGGAGCTTGCGTGGAGGTCTCCGACGAGGCCCTGTGCCGTCGCGTCGCCGAGCGGGACGAGGCCGCCTTCGACTCGCTCCTCGAGCGCTACCAGGCGCGTGCCTACCGGCTCGCGTGGTCGATCCTCCGTGATGCCGAGGAGGCGCGAGACGTCTCGCAGGAGGCCTTCATTCGGCTCTTCCAGTCGGCGGGCAGCTTCGGCGGGCGGTCACGGTTCTCGACGTGGTTCTACCGGCTCCTCGTGAACCTGTGCCTGGACCAGCGGCGGAAGACGCGCTGGTGGCGGCAGATCTTCGCCGGCGCCGATGGCGCCCGTGGCCCGGAGACCGAGCGGGCCGAGACGTCCCTCGACCGGCAGCCGGCACCGTCGATCGATCCGATCGAGAGCCTGGACCGGCAGCGCGCCGCCGAGCGCCTGTGGACGGCCGTGGGGACGCTGTCGCCCCAGCAACGGGCGGTCGTCGTCTTGCAGGCCCAGGAAGAGTTGTCGACGAAGGAGATCGCGACGATCCTGAAGTGTTCGGAGCCCACGGTGCGCGTGCATCTGCACCGTGCCCTGACGACACTCCGCCGGACGGTGGGGAATGGATGACATGGACAAGGGACATCCCGAGACCGAGCTGATCGCCTACCTGAGGAACGAGCTTCCGCCGGGCCCTCGCGGGACCGTCGCGCGCCACCTCGAGAGCTGCGCTTCGTGCCGCGACACCTCGACGGCGTTCCGGAAGCTCCTCGAGGACCTCGCGCACGGCGCGGCCGCCCCCGCGGTGCACTGGCCGCGCTATCGCGCCGAGCTTCGCGCTCGTCTCGAGGCGGGCGCGGGACGTCGGCGGTTGACGTGGTGGCGTCACCCGTTGCCCGTGGCGGTCTCGGCGGGGCTGGCGACCGCCCTCGTCGTGGTGGCGCTGCTGGCGCCGTCGGCATGGCGAGACGATCGGCGGGCCCGGCCCGCGGAGAGCTTCAATGGGTTCGACGAGGTCGTCCTGGGGACCCGTCTCGACCTGCTGCGCGAGTACCCGGTCGTGGAGCACCTGGACCTGCTCGAAAATCTGGACGTCATCCGTCAGCTCGACCGGCTGACGGGATCGCGGGAGGGTTGAGCATGCGGACGTCCTGGTTGGTCGGCCTCGTGGCAGTCGTCCTGCTCGCGTTCGCGTTTTCGGTCGCCTCCATGCTGGCCGGATCCCTCGACGCCACGTCGTCCGTGGCGAGCCAGGAGCGCGATCGGTGAACCTGCGCTCGCTGGCGGCGGCGCTCGTGTTGCTGGCGGTCGCCGTCATCGGAGAGGCCTGGGGCCAGCCCGCGCCGGCCCCGGATCTCGAGCGGCTGGCGCCGGACGAGCGCGCCATGGTCGAGCGCAACCTCGACCGCTGGCAGCGGCTCGGACCGGCGGAGCGCCAGCAGATGCTCGAGAACTACCGGCACTGGAAATCGATGTCGCCCGAGCAGCGGGACGCGGCGCGCGAGAACCTGCGGCGCTTCCAGGGCATGTCTCCCGAGGAGCGCCACCGCGTCCTGCACGATTTCCAGCGCTGGAACGAGCTGCCGGAGGCGCGACGGCAGGAGCTGCAGCACGCCTATGACCGGTTCCAGCAGCTGCCGCCGGAGCGGCGCGAGCGGATCCTCGATCGCATGCGCCAGTTCGAAGCGATGCCGCCGGAGCAGCGGCAGCAGTTGATGCAGAACTGGGAGCGCTGGCAGCGCATGTCGCCGGAGGAGCGCCGGGCCGCGCGCGAGCGGTGGCAGCAGATACGACCGCCGACCGGACCACCGCCCGGACCCACGGGACCGCCGCCGCCACCGGGCGGTCCATCGACGCCGATGCCGGGGCTCGAGCCGCGGCGTCCGCCGCCCCGCTAGCGTCGAGCGTTCAGCCGCGGCGCAGTGTGCCGGAGGAGCGAAGCGCAACCTCTCGTTGTCGTCAGTCGGTGCAACTACTGCTGCCGTCGATCTCGCCCCCATAGCCCAACGATTGACAGATGCCGCTCAGATCGCTATTGCAGGGCTCGCAGTAGGCGCTGCTCCAGCTCCAGCAGCAACCAAAGGACACTTGGAATTGGGACTGAACGGCCGGGCAGTTGTCGCCATACTTTGCAGAGGGACAATCGTAGGGCCAACAGAGCATCTGTCCATCCGGACAGTCATCGATGAACAGGCTGGCGTCGTTGAAGATCGGGGGTACCGTACCGGTCTGCCGGCCGGCGAACACCGCGAGGCCGTCGCGCTTGTAGTCGTCCAGGATGCGCGCGTCGTAGATGAGCGTGCTCGTGCGGGCGTCATAGCGCGGGCTGAAGATCTCGATCACCAGCGTCGAGTCCGGCCCGCTTCCCGATGCCGCGACCAGCGCGGCATTGGGCGGATTCTTCGGCGAGAAGGGCAGTCCGGTCAGAAATTTCTGATTCGGCGACTTGCCTGCGTCCCGCACCGGCCGGTCGGAGAAATACACCATGTCTGGATCGACGCCATACAGCGTCAACGTGTACAGGCCCTGCGATGCCTGGTTCTCCACGAACGTGCCGGACTTCGCGGACTGCACGAACATGTAGAAGGTGTCCTTGCCTAGCGGAGCGTTCGGCTTGTTGCACCACACCGGCACCTTGGCGGAGGCCGGCTCCGGCCGGGCACCGAAGGCGCCGGCGACGATGCCGCCGACCGCCCCGGCGAATGCTTTGAGCGCCCCGCGGCGGCTCGTGCTGCTGGCCACGGCGCTGGTCAACGGTGTTCAAGGGCACGGTGTCCTCCCCCTGGAACTGATTCAAGAACGTTGGAGCGACGCATCGGTTCCCGGCGCGACCGGAACGACCTCCCAGCGATCACGCCGGATGCCCATCAGCCCCGTGACCGCGCGCACGCCGCGCGCCATCCCGGTCGCGACGCGGCCGTCGGCGTCGAGCAGGATCGCCGAGGGCGTGGCGCGCACGCCGTACGCCATGTGCGAGCGCAGCGCGCCCTCCTCCACGACAACGGGGCTCCGCAGCCCGAGCGCGCGGTTCGCCTCCCGCGTGCCCTGCGAGACCACGAGCAGCCGGGGTGAGCCTGGCGGCGGATCGGCGTCCCACGCCCGGAGATCTTCGAGCATGGCGGCGCAGAACCCGCAGCCGGGATTCCAGAACAGCATCACGAGCGGGCGACCGCGGAACGCGTCGAGGTCCAGCGTGTCGCCGTCCAGATCGGGGAGGCTGAGCGAAGGCGCCTGCTGACCCGGCGTCAGGACCACGCGCGCCGATACCCTCGTCACCTGCTCGACGAGCTCGCCGATCGCCTCTTGGCACTGCGCGAGGCGACTGCCGATCGTGCCGTCCGGACGGACGAGCACGGGGCCTTGGCGCTTCCCCGGGAGATCACGGCCACGGTGAGATCCGTCGCCAGCTCCCGCTGCCAGCGGCCGAGGTGGGGCGCGAGTGTCTTGCAGGCGTTGCAGCCGGGCTGAATGAACGTCAGCAGGACCGGTTTGCCCGGCGCTCTCAGCCCATCGAGCGTGACCGCGTTCCCATGCTTGTCGTGCACGGTGAACGTCGGCGCCGGCGTGCCGACCTCGAGCCCGACGGCCGCGGCCCTTTCTTCGCCCGTGGCGTCGAGCTTCCCGCTGCCCATTTTGCTCTGCAGCTCCTCGATGCTCGCCATCAGCCGGCCCTGCTGTCCATGAGCTGGCGCAGCGTCCACAGGATGCCGGCCAGCAAGGGCAGCGCGGCTCCACCCGTGAGCGTCACCGCGAGCTCGAACGGCGTGAGGCGCCCGAGCCAGTCCACCGCGCTCGGTCCAGCCCCGGCCCGCCCGCGCACGAGCACCGACGCCGCCACCGCCACGAGCACGAGATTGCGCGCGACCATGGGCCAGCCCGCAGGCTCCGAGTGGATCTGACCGAAGCAGTGACAGTCGGGCCTGCGGCCGAGCGCGAGATTCACCGCAATCGCGCCGGTGAAGACCAGGAGCAGCAGCAGCGCCGACAGGGCGCCCCACCAGGCGGCTCCGGCGAACAGCAGGGCCGCCGCCGTGGCGAGCTCGACGAGCGGGAGCAACGCGGCGAGTGGAGCGGCGGCCCGCGGCGGCGCGCCGAAGTCGATCATCGCCTGGCGCGAGCCGGCGCGATCGCCCAGCTTCCCGAGGCCGGAGGCGCCAAAGACCGCGGCGAGCACCAGACGCGCCAGCAGCGCAGCGATGTCTATGGCCGGCTTTTTCTACGCCGCATCGTGCCGGGAACGGGTGATCAAGCCCATCACGTCGACATTAATAAACATCAGTCGTTAATGCTTCGTTAAAGCGGCTCCGCCTGGGTTGACGGCGCCGACGCCGGTGCGGACACGCCCCGGGCTTGGTCCCAGGCGGGCGTCACCCGCCGTTCGGGAGGAGCGACAGCAGCCGATCGAGCGCCTTCTCCAGGCACCGCGTGATCTCGTCGCGGCAGGCGCGGAAGATGTCCTCGCCCTGCGCCGCGGGATCGGCGATGTCGCCGGATTCGCCCGCGAGCTCGCGCAGCGTCAGGATCGGCTTGCCGCCCGCCTCGGCGAAGGCCCCGACGATCGTCTTCTGCTCCCGGGTCATGGTGAGGATGAGATCGGCGGCGGCCACGACGTCCCGATGGTACGCGAGGGCCGTCGACGTCATCGCGTCCTCCGCGAGGTGGATGCCCGTCTCGCGCAGCACGATCCGCGCGTCGAGCGAGGGAATCATCCCGTCGCGCGCCCAGCTGCCCACGCCGCCGGAGCACACCCGCACGCGCCCGGCGGCGCCGCGCGCCTCGAGCATGCGCTCGAGGAGGACCTGGGCCATCACGCTGCGGGCGGTGTTGGCCTGGCAGACGACGAGGACGGTGTCAGCCACGCGTGTCGGGCAGCGGCCGGTAGTACCGGTGACCCGCGGCCGTCCACTCCCCGAGCATCTGCCGGAATTCCGGGCCCATGGGATCGATCCCGCGCAGCGGCATCGTCCCGCGACGGATCGTGAAGTCGTGGGGCGCGAGCTCGCCCGCGCGGGTGAAGTGCCGGGCCGCCGCCTCGGGGCGGCCGTGGCGGGCGAGCCATTCACCGAGCGCGAACTCCGCCCGGGCCTGCTGATCGTCGCGCGTGGGCAGGCGCTGCAGCCCGCGGATCTCGGTCTCGGTGAAGGCCGGCGTCTCGTCGCGCACCCACGCCCGGAGGGCCGCCAGCGGCTTCGCCGACTCGAGGCCGGTGATGTGCTTGAAGGTGTCGGTGCCGAAGCCGACGTCGTTGGGCCGTACGATGCGGGCGTCCTCGTCGATCCACACGACGGTCGGGACATTGACGATGTGGTAGAGGTCGGCCAGCAGGTGGCGCGTGTCGATCAGCGACGGATGGGACGGCCGGGCGGCGTCGATCCACGGGCGAGCATCATCGGCGCTCTTGTCGAGGGCGACCGTGATGACCGTGAAGCCGGACTCGCCGAGTTCCTCGTACAGCATCTGCCACACGGGCAGGTCGAGGCGACAGCCTCACCACGAGGCCCAGGCGACGAGCAGGACCTTGCGGCCGCGCTGCTCGGAGAGCGTGTGCAGGCGCCCCGCGAGATCGGGCAGCGCGAAGTCCGGAGCCTCCAGCGACGCGAGCGCGGCGCTCCGCGTCGCGGCGGCGACGCCGAGGCAGGCGACGCGCTCCTCGTGGTCGACCGCGAACGGCCGCTCGCCCCCGGCGGCCAGCGCCTCGATCCGGCGCGCCGGCACCTCCGACGTGGCGGCGCCGTCGATGAGGATGAAGACGTCGTCCGCGCTCACGCCGAGTCTTTCAAACGAGCGACGTTGAAGGCGCTCACGGGTCGGGAGAATCCCTTGAGCGCGAGCTCGCCGACGGGCTCGGCCTCCACGAGCTCCTCCACGGTGCCGATCATCCGCCGCGAGATCAGGACCTGACCGGGCTTGGCCTCGCCGCACAGCCGCGCCGCGAGGTTGGTGACGGTCCCGATCGCGCCGTAGTCCCACCGGCCCTCGAAGCCGATGGCCCCGATCGTCGCGTAGCCCTGGGCGATGCCGACGCCGAAGTCCAGGTCGAAGCCGCGCTTGCGCCAGCCCTGGGCCAGCCCGGTCACCTGCTCGCGCATGGCCAGCGCCATGCGGATGGCGCGCTCGGCGGGATTGGGCACCGGCACCGGATCGTTGAAGAAGATCATCATGCCGTCGCCGGTGAAGCGCTCGAGCGTGCCCTCGTGCTCGAGGACAAGCCGTCCCATCTCCGCGTGATACTCGCGCAGCACGCCCATGACCTCCTCGGGCTCGGCCGTCTCGGCGAACGCCGTGAAGCCGCGCAGGTCGAGGAAGACCACCGTGATCTCGCGGCGGTGGCTCTTGAGGGGATCCTCGGCGTCGCCGCTGACGATCAGCTCCGCGAGCTGGGGCGAGAAGAAGCGCTTGAGGCGCCCCATCCGCTCGAGCTGGGCCACCTGCTCGTCGACGCGCTGCTCGAGCGTCCGGTTCAGGTCGATGACCTGATCCCACAGCTCCTTGATGCGGAGCAGGGAGCGGACGCGGGCCAGGAGCTCCGGCTGGTTGATGGGCTTGGTGAGAAAGTCGTCGGCCCCCGCTTCGAGGCCCTTGATCCGCTCCTGGCCGGGGTCGAGGGCGGTCACCATCATGACGGGAAGCACGCCCGTGGCCGGGTTCTCGCGGATGCGCCGGCAGACGTCGTAGCCGTTCATGCCCGGCATCATCACGTCGAGGAGCACGAGGTCGGGCCGCTCCTTGTCGATCTGCTCCAGCCCTTCCAGCCCCGAGGATGCCGTGACCACGGCGTAGCCGCGCATGGTCAGCAGGTCCTTGAGCAGCTTGACGTTGTTGGCGGTGTCGTCGACGACGAGGATCTTCGCGGGGTCACTCATGTTCGATCCAGCATGGCTCGCACGGCGGCGAGGAAGTCTTTGACGTTGATGGGTTTCGATTGATAGCCGTCGAACCCGGCCGCCATGATCTTCTGGCGGTCCTGGGTCATCGCCGAAGCGGTCACGGCGATCACCGGCGTGAGGCGGATCTCCGGATCCTCGCGGATCTGTCCGAGCGCAGTGATGCCGCTGATTCCCGGGAGCTGGATGTCCATCAGGATGAGGTTGGGGCGGAGCTCGCGCGCCAGGCGCACGCCGTCCTCACCCGTCTCCGCCTCGGCCAGCCGGTAGCCCTTGAACGCGAGCACGTCGCGGACCAGCTTCCGGTTCTTCTCGTTGTCCTCCACGATCAGGATCAGCTCGTTGGCCATGGCCTCACCGGTAAGGCGAAGGTGAACGTCGCGCCCTGCCCGACCTGGCTCTTCACCCAGATCGTGCCCCCGTGCAGCTCCACGAACTTTCGCGTCAACGTGAGCCCGAGCCCGGTGCCCTCCCGCTTGCCCGCGTGGTCGGGCCCGGCCTGCTGAAACTCCTCGAAGATGCGCGCCTGGTCCTCCTCGGCGATGCCGATCCCGGTGTCGCTCACCGAGATCTCGACGCTCCCGTTGGCGAGCGCGGCGTGCACCCCGACCCGCCCGCCCTCCGACGTGAACTTCACGGCGTTGGAGAGGAGGTTGAGGAGGATCTGCTTGATCTTGCGCTCATCGCCGACGAAGTCGCCGAGGCGCTGGTCGACGTCGACCTCCAGGGCGATGCCGTGATTCTCGGCGCGAGTCCGTACCAGCGTCAAGGCGTTGTCGATGGCCATGGGCAAGCTGAAGGTCGTGAGCTCGAGCTCCATCCGCCCCGCCTCGACCTTGGAGAGGTCGAGGATGTCGTTGATGAGGGACAGCAGGTGCTTGCCCGAGGTGTAGATGTCGCGCAGATACTCCTCTTGCTTGTCGTTGATGTCGCCGAACATCCGCTCCAGCAGCACCTCCGAGAACCCGATCACGGCGTTCAGCGGCGTGCGCAGCTCGTGGGACATGTTGGCGAGGAACTCCGACTTGTGGCGGTTGGCGACCTCGAGCTCGCGGCCCTTGTCCTCGATCTCGCGGAACAGGCGCGCGTTCTGGATGGCCAGGGCCGACTGGGTCGCGAAGGTCGTGAGGAGGTCGATCACGCGCGACGGAAACGCCCCCGGCGCCTTGCGGCTCACCACGAGACCGCCCGTCACGAGCCCCTCGCTCACCAGCGGCACGGCGAGCAGGGCCCGGAAGCCCGCCGCGAGCAGGGAATCGCGCAACGAGCTCTGGTAGACGGTCTTGTCCGCGATGTCGGGCACCTGCGAGGGGGCCCGCGTCACGGCGAGCCGGCCCACGACCCCCTCGCCCTTGCGCAGGACCGTCGTCGCCTGACCGTGGACCACCTCGAGATTCTGCGACACGCGCAGGTGGAACGTCTCCGTGGCCGCGTCGTACTCGTAGATGGAGCAGCCGTCCGTGCGCGCCAGCTCGTTGGCCCGCACGGCAATGGTCTGGAGCACGCGGTCGACGTCGAGCGTCGCGCTGACGGCCTGGCCGACCTCGCCGAGCGTCTTGAGCTCTTGCACCGATTCCGACAGCTCGCGCGTGCGCTCTTGCAGCTCGCTGAACAGCCGGACGTTCTCCACGGCGATGACGGCCTGATCGGCGAACGTCTTGAGGATCTCGATCGTCGCGTCGGCGAAGAGGCCGACCTCGGTCCGGGCCACGTTGATCGTCCCGATGCACTGCCCCTCCTTCAGCATGGGGACGGAGACCGCGCTGCGGTAGCCGATGGCGCGCGCGATCTTCCGCGTGGTCTCGTTGATCTGGGAATCCGACTCGACGTCCGGCACCTGGAGGATGGTGCGCTGCCGGATGGCGCGCCCCACGAGCCCCGCCCGGTCGGGCCGCGCCGGGAAGGCGGCGGCGTGCAGCGCGGCGGCCTCCGGCGAGAGATTGTACTGGGCCACGAAGTGCACCAGCTCGCCGTCGAAGCGGAACACCCCGCCGTAGCGCCCGTCGCACAGCTTGACGGCGTTGCGGACGATGGCGTCGAACACCGGCTGCACGTTCGTGGGCGAGCTGGAGATGACGCGCAGGATCTCGCTGGTCGCGGTCTGCTGCTCGAGCGCCTCCGTCAGCTCGCTGGTGCGCTCCTCGACCTTGCGCTCGAGGCCGGCGTAGGACTCCTTGAGCTGCCCGGCCATGCTGTTGAACTGGTCGGCCAGCGCCTCCAGCTCGTCGCCGGTGTGGACGGCGATGCGCTCGTTGAGGTCGCCGGCCCCGATCTTCGCCGCCCCCGCCTGGAGCGCCCCGATCGGCCGCACCATGCGCCGGGCCAGGACCAGGCTGGCGAGGAACGACAGCACGACGCCGAACAGCAGCAGCAACGCGGTGCGCTGCATCGACGCGCGCAGGGGCTCGAACGCCTCCTCCAGCGGCTGCTCGACGAAGACCGACCACCGGAGCGAGGGGATGGTGGCGAACGCCGTCAGGACCCGACGATTCTTGAAATCGCGCGCGATCGCCTGCTCGTCACCGTCGCCGCCCGGCCCGGGCGGGCCGCTGATCGCGGCCTGGACCTGGGGCAGCGACGAGAACGCCGTCTTCTGGAGGACGAGGCTGATGTCCGGATGGGCGAGCAGGTTGCCCTTGCCGTCCACCGCGTAGGCCTGGCCGGCCTTGCCGACCCTGATCTGGGAGACCACGTCCCAGATGAACTTGAGGTTGACCTCCACGACGGTGACGCCGGCGCTCTGGCCGCTGCCCGCCATGGCGATGGTCATGTACGGCTCCGACTCCTTCCGGAAGTACACCGGGCCGTAGTAGGTCCGCCCCGCCTTGGCCTCGCGAAACTTCGGATCGCCCGAAAAATCGATCTGGCTGCCCACGACGTCCATGGCCAGGCGGGAGACCCGCAGCTGTTCCTTGCCGGTGGCGTCGAGATAGCTGATCTCCGTGATCGCCAGCACCTGGCGGAGCAACCGGAGAAAGTCGAAGCGCCGCTGGTCGAGAGCGGCGCTGGGGGCGACGAGCTGGGGCTGGGTGGTCCAGCCGATCTGGTGCTCGATCTCCTTGATGAACGCCTCGATCTTGGACGCCGCCCCGATGGCCTTCTCGCGCTGGACGCCGATCAGCGCGGTCTTGTTCTCCTGGTACGAGAAGTACAGCTCGATGATCCCGCTGGTGAGCAGGGCGCCGCTCACCAGCACCACGATGGTGACGACGTACTTCCGGAACAGGCGACCGCGCGCCCTCACGCGGTCATTCTACCCCGCGGGATGCACCTCTAGGCGATACGGCGATGGAGCACGTGGCGGCGGTTTTTCGTGTAGGGGCGGACCTGGGCGGGCCAGCGGCCCTGCTCCACGGCCTTGGCCCAGGCGGCACTCGTGAGGACCTCCGGGCTCTCGATCTCGTACAGGGCCCCGAAGCGCGGCTCGTTGTCGATGACGATGGTCTTGAGCTCACCGCCGATCGACATCGTCAGCGGCTCGAGCTGGAACCGGGCGACCGAGATCACCCCGGGCACGGCGAGCAGGCTCGGCACGTGCTCCCGGTCGTAGACCTCGTGGAACAGCGCTTCCTTGTCGGCCTGCACATCCATCGCGGCCGTGAACACGTAACGAGAAGTCAGCGGCATCGGATCGCTCCTTTCAAGATTCGTAGCAAACACGCCGCAGACCGATGAGAAGGGCCCAGATGCGAGGCGGCGAAGGAAGGACCGACTGAGACGTGGCCCGGCCACGTCGCAGGGAGGTCCGACTGAGCCAACGAAGCAGATGGGCCTTTCTCATCGGTCTGCGAGCTCGGGGCGGCAGATCGCCTTGAAGTTGCACCACCGGCAGATCCGCAGCTCTTCGGTGCGCTCGAAGCTGTCCATCACGGCCAGGTTGGCGGCGGGGTCGGCGAGATACGCTTTCATGGAGCGGATGGACAGGCGGAGCTGGTCGCGCACGGCCTCCAGCCGCTCGTCGTCCCAGCGGTGCGCGGTCACCGTCGGCTCGCGCAGGTTCACCTCGATCAGGTCGGTCTGGGTGGCCGCGACGCCGAGCACCTCGTGCGCGTAGAGCGCGTAGCACCCGAGCTGGAACGACGCGCCCTCTCCGTGCGATCCCCCCGTCTTCCAGTCGACCAGCGCGAGCCGTCCCGCGTCGGTCCAGAAGCCGAAGTCGGGCGCCGCCCACACGGCCGTTCCCTCGAACTCGAAGACCTTGGACCAGTGCTCGATCGACCAGTGCTCCGGCGTGGTCCGGCGGATGTCCGCGAGCAGCGGCAGCGCGAAGAAGTGCCGCAGGCAGGTGGCGACGTTGTGGCTCAGCGCCTTCCATGCCTCGGGCTTGAGCTCGACGGCATACTCGTGCTCGAACAGCGCGAGGGTCTTGGGACTATCGTGGTAGCGGCCGGCCTTCGACGAGCGCCACTCCCCGCGCATGCGCTCGATCGCGTCGGCGATGAACGGCTCCACGGGCACCCCGTGGCCGGCGCGGAGGATGTGCAGCGCCATCTCGATGGCATCGTGAACGATCCGGCCCGCCCACTGCTGGCGGGAGGCGAGCTGCTTGAGCACGTACAGCCGGCGCACCTCGGGCGACGTCCCGGCCTCCCAGCCTCCCCACGCCCCGTAGTAGTGGTAGAAGTACTTGCGCCGGCAGTCCTGAAAGGTGTGGTCGCGACTCCGCGACCAAGAGAACTCGTTCGCGAGGTCCGCCATCGGCGGCATTCTACGTCGGACGACCCTTGCGCGCGATGAACTCGGGAAAGGCCGCCTCCGCCCGGGCGCCCCGGACCACCGTGGTCGTGTACTCCCGCTCGTTCGCCCACTGCGCCTCGAGATCGCGCCCCATGTCCCGGAGCAGGAGCGCTTTGACCCCCATGACGGCTTCGCGGCGGTTCTTGGCGATCATCGTGGCCAGCCACATGGTCTTGGCGCGGAGCTGATCGCACGGCACCAGGTGGTTGAGCAGACCGATGCGGTGGGCTTCCTCCGCCTCCACGATCCGGGCCGAGAACAGCAGCTCCTTGGCCACGGGCCATCCCACCTGGTTCGGCAACGTCCACGTGCTGTTGATACGGCCGTAGGCGGCGGCGAGGAAGCGGAAGCTCGCATGCTCGCACCCGACGCGCATGTCCAGCGAGGAGGCCAGCACGCCGGCGCCTCCGTACGCGAGGCCGTTCATCATGCCGATGGTCGGCTTGGCGCAGGCGCTGATCTCGTAGCTGGCGCGGGCCCGGACCGCCGCCCGCGCGTCCAGCTCGCTCTGGCCGTACTTGCGATCGTCCTCGCGCTGCTCGTGGATGTCACCGCCGGCGGAGAACGCGCGATTCCCCGCGCCCGTGATGACGACGCACCCGACATCGGCGTCGGCGCTCATGCGCACGACCGCCTCGTGCAGCTCGAGGGTGAGCTGGTGGCTCATCGCGTTGAGCTGCTCGGGGCGGTTCATGGTCAGGATCGCCACGCCTTCCGCCTTGTCGACGAGCACATAGTCCGCCATGGTGACCTCCCCCGGATGGACCTGACGACCGGTGTAGGATACGCCGGCCTTCAGCGCCGCGGCCAGAAGACAAACGGGTGGGTAGTGTCTCAGTTCGAACCCTGACTGCCCGTTCGCCGGGCGGGAGAGATGGGTGGGCCTTCGGAAACCCGATCGGACCGTCTAGCCGTCCGCCTGAATGTCGGTAAGCGGTACGCCTGTCACGACGTACGACGACCGCACTCAAGCCTGTCGTAGGAAGGTTGGGGGCACGCAATCTCTTCAGGTCGCGCACGAGCGCCTCGCCACTCGAGTCCTCGATCCGACCTTGAGCACCGCGGAGAGGGCGGGCGGGGTGGGTGGGGCCTTGGGAAACCCGTCGTCGTACGTCGGGACAGGCGTACCGGCAACCGACAGGCGGGCGGCGGGCCAGACAGTCCGATCGGGTTTCCCAAGGCCCCACCCGCCCGGTGGATCGGCGGCGATTGGGTCGCCATAGTTTCGAACTGAGACACTACGTCCCCTCCGAGCGCGGGCTCCGCCCGCGCAATCCTGTTCTAGGGGGAGGCAGGGAGGAGGGCGCCTCGGGCGCGCGACAACCGTCGGAAGGGGGACGAAGTCCCCCTCCGAATCATATCAGTGGGTCGTAGTTGAAGTACTGCCCGGAGGTCTCGAGCGGGACGCAGTGGTGCTGCAGGGTGCCCGGGAACATCTCCGCGAGCCGCTCGACCGTCCAGCCTTCGGCGTGATGCACGCGCATGATCGGTCGCATGTGGCCGAAGAGCATGATCTCCTTGCCGCGGACCCCGATCACCTGTCCCGTCACTTCCTTGGCGAAGTCGGAGGCGAGGAAGGCGGCCACGGGCGCGATGTGCGCGGGCGAGAGCTTCTTGATCTTCTCGACCCGCGCCTTCTGGGCCTCCGTCTCGGTGGGGATCGTTCCGATCATCCGCGTCCACGCGAAGGGCGAGATGCAGTTGGCGGTGACGTTGTAGCGGCCCATGTCCAGCGCGGTGACCTTCGTCAGGCCGACGATGCCGAGCTTGGCGGCGGCGTAGTTCGCCTGGCCCATGTTGCCCACGAGCCCGGACGTCGAGGTCATGTTGATGAAGCGTCCCGAGCGCTGCTCCCGCATGTGGGGCGCCGCCGCCCGCGTGACCGCGAACGTGCCCTTGAGATGGGTATTGATGACGGCGTCCCACTCCTCCTCCGTCATGTTGAAGATCATCCGGTCGCGGAGGATGCCGGCGTTGTTGACGACGATGTCGAGGCGGCCAAACGTGTCGAGCGCGGTCTGGACGATGCGCTGCCCACCCGCCATCGACGCGACCGAGTCGGAGTTGGCGACGGCCTCACCCCCGGCCTTGCGAATCTCGGCCACCGCCTCGTCCGCCGGCGCGGCCCCGCCGGCCTGTCCCGCCTCCGTGCCGCCATAATCGTTCACGACGACACGGGCCCCCAGTCGCGCCATCAGCAGGGCGATCTCCTTGCCGATTCCCCGGGCCGCCCCCGTCACCACCGCCACCTTGCCTTTGAGCACCATCCCCACTCCCTCCCCACCCCGATGAGAAGCGCCGCAAACGATACCACATCGTCAGCAGACACTCCGGAACGGCGGACAGCGTCCCCGGTCGCTCAAAAAGGTCCAGATGCGAGGCGGCGCCCGACAGCCGCACGCGAGGCGTACTGCTTGTACGTTGAGCGTGCGGCCGAGGGCGCCAACGAAGCAGATGGGCCTTTTTCAGCGGCCGGGGCGGCGGGCTTCCACCGCCGCGACGTAGCAGGCGCCCAGCACGAACACCACACACGTGTAGTAGACGAACATCGCGAACGCGACGAGGACCCCGAGCGAGCCGTACATCTGGCCGTACACCGCCACGTTCCTCACGTAGACGCGGAAGACGCGCTTGGCGATCTCCCAGAGCACGCTCGCGAGCAGCGCTCCGGCCAGGGCAGCCTGGGGACGGATGCGCCGGCGCGGCAGATGACGATAGCCGAGGTACAGCATCATCGTGGACAGCCCCAGGCTCAGCCCGACCCAGGCGGCCTCGATCCATCCGATCGACACCTGCGCGGGCTCCAGGATGAAGATCTGCAGCCACTCCACGGTCCATGACGCCGCGCTGCCCACGAACAGGAACACGCTGAGCACCGCGACCATCAAGGCGTCGCGGGCGAGATTCCCCAGAAAGCTCCCGCCCCGGACGCCGAGGACCCGGTGCACGACGAGACGCGCGGCGCTGAACAGCTGGGTCGAGAACAGGATGAGGATGACCGTGCCCACGATCCCCGAGATGCGACGTGTCTCCACGATCGCCAGCAGCGTGCGCGTGATCTCGCGGCGATAGACGGGAAAGTTACGGGCGAGCTGACCCACGACCTCGTGGGCCGCCTGCTCTCCCGACAGCACGAACCCGACGGTGGAGACGCTCAGCAAGACCAGCGGGATCATGCAGATGAGAGACGAGAACGCCAGCCCCGCCGCCAGGAAGAGACCGTCGACGGCGTAGAAGCGCGCCGCCGCCGATCGCAGGGCGCCGATCATTCTCCTCGGAGGGGGGGGTCGCCCCAGGGCGTGCGCGGGCAAGGCCCGCGCACGGATATCGGATGGTCCATCACGCGTTCACAACAGCCCGCGGATCAGGCCGCCGTCGACCTGGATGGCGACGCCCGTCACGTAGGACGCGCGCTCGGAGGCCAGGAAGACGACGACGTTGGCGAATTCCTCGGGGGTGCCCACCCGGCCCACCGGAACGTCGGCGCCGACCTGGCGGACATACTCCTCCGGCGACAGGCCGGCCTGGCGAGCGCCCCCGAGGAGCCGGTCCGTCAGGATCCGGCCGGGGCAGACGGTGTTGACGAGGATGTTGTCGGCGCCGAGCTCGGTCGCGAGTGTCTTCATGAGGCCCGCGGCGCCGGGGCGGATCGCGTTCGACAGATCGAGACCGTCGATCGGCTGCTTGACCGAGCTCGACTGGATCGTGATGATCCGTCCCCAGCGGCGCTGCCGCATCGACGGCAGCACCTCGCGGATCAGGCGGACCACGGAGAGCAGCGAGATCTCGAACGCACCGTACCATTGCTCGTCCGAGAGCTCGTCGAAGTAGCCGCGCGGCGGCCCACCGGCGTTGGCGACGAGAATGTCGACGCCACCGAACGCCTCGTGCGCGCGCGCCACGAGCGCCTTCACCTGGTCGGCGCTGGTGACGTCGGCCGCCATGGCCACGACTTGGACGCCGGTCTTGCCGCGCACCTCTTCGGCGGCGGCCTGGAGATCGACGTCGGTGCGGGCGCACATCACCACGCGGGCGCCCTCGGCGGCGAGACCGAGCGCGCAGGCCTTGCCCATGCCCTTGCTGGCCGCCGTCACCAGCGCGGTCTTACCCGTGAGCCCGAGATTCATGCCTCGCTCCTTTCTTGGATGGGGACCAAAAGATTTCGATCATTTCACCGCTCGGCTCGCCGCCCGAGCGCGGCTCACCTCGCACGGCCATTTCGATCATTTCACCGCTCGGCTCGCCGCCCGAGCGCGGCTCACCTCGCACGGCCACGCAGGTGCCGACGGAAGAAGTCGGCCACGCGGAGATGGGCGTCGGCGCTGGCCGCCGCGTCGTAGCCCACGGTCGCGCCGCAGCACTCCCCGGGTTTGTTGCGATTGGCCACGTCCGCCAGGAATGCGCGCGGCTGTCCGACCACGTCGAAATAATGGTAGGCGCCGGGATAGACGACGATGTCCGCAGGGGCTCCGCGCGCCCGCATCGCGGCCACCATCTCCGCACAGACCCCGGCCAGCGTCCAGTCCTCGCGGTCACCGATCAGGACCAGCAGGGGGCGGATCACCTGCTCGTGGACCAGTGAGAAGCAACCGCCCGGATACACGCCCACGGCGGCGCGGTATCCCGGCGCCGGCAGGCTGACGCCGCGCCTGCGCTGGCGCTCGAGACTCGGACCGTTGACGACGGACATCGCAAAGACGCCGCCCGCGGACCATCCGATCACGCCGATCCGCTCGCGATCGACGTCGGGCTGGCCGTGCAGGAACCGGAGCGCGCCGACGGCATCGTCGAAGCGCTCGCTCGCCGGAAGCTCGACGGTCCGCGGCGTGCAGTCGTCGACGATGCCGCGGGCGCCGAAGCTATCGACGATCAGGGCCACGTAGCCGCGCGCGGTGAACCAGCGTGCCCAGTCCACCGTCGAGGCGGAGACCCCGTGACAGCCATGCAGGAGGACCACCGCGGGAAACGGCGGAGCGCCGGGCGGCCGCGTCCGCCACCCGGTGAGCACGCGCGGCGACAGCGGCGTCGCGTTGGTCACCGTCACGGGCCTCAACGCACATCCGCCGACAAATGCTGTGAACAGGATCGTGATGAGAGCGGAGCGGAACACGGCTGCGAGCATACAACGGCGCCTCGGTATAGAATCCGGGCATGGGTGCGGTCCACCTCGTCGTGTATTCCGACGATCTCTGACCCCGGTGTTACCCGGCGGCGGGATTGTCTTCATGCCCTGGCCCCACGAGGCGCTGCCCGGATGGAGCCTGCGCGCGCTCGAGGCCGGCACGTGCGCAACGCTCCAGGGCGGACCGGCGGCGGCGCGGGCCGCGAGCTGATCCTCACGTGGACTTGCCGTCTCACGTGCCGGAGCAGGCACGGCAGTACCTGGAGCGCGCCTCCACCGCTCAAATGGATGGACGACTCGACGAGGCGATCACCCTCTACAAGCAGTCGATCGGCGTCTATCCGACGGCCGAGGCCCATACCTTCCTCGGCTGGGCGTACAGCATGGAGAATCGTCTGGACGAGGCCATCGCGGAGTGCCGGCGCGCCATCGCCGTCGATCCCGACTTCGGCAACCCCTATAACGATATCGGCGCGTATCTGATCCAGCTCGGACGGATCGAAGAAGCGATCCCGTGGCTCGAGCGCGCCAAGCAGGCCGTACGCTACGAGCCGCGACACTATCCCCACATCAACCTGAGTCAGATCCACGTCATGCAAAACGACATCACCGCCGCCGTGCGCGAGCTCCGTGCGGCCGTCGACCTCGAGCCCGAGCACGAGTCGGCCCGTCGCGAGCTGCACCGGCTCCTGGGCATGCTGAATTAGCAGCCTGGCGCTCCCGGACGCCCCGCTCCTCTTCGGCTGGGAGCGGAGCCCCGGCCTCGTTGCCCTCGTCCCGGCCGGCCGCGGCGACGCCATGCGCCTCTACCGTCGCACGGGCGAGGGCATCGTCGCCGAGACGGTGCCGTTCACGCCGTTCATGCTCGTCACCGACGGCGATCTGCTCGACGGGATCGCGGGGGTGATCGGCGTGACGACGCTCGACGGTCCCGCGGCGCTTCGTCGGCTCGCCCGCTTCCGGACCTGGGGCGATGCTCTCGCCGCCCGTGACCGTTGCCGAGAGCGATCGGGACACCCCGGCGGCTCCCCGCAGGCCCCGTACTACTTCATCGCGGACCCCGCGCAGCAGTTCCTGCTCTCGACCGGACGCACGTCGTTCGGCGGCTTCGGCTTCGGCGATCTGCACCGTTTCGCCCTCGACATCGAGGTCGTGACCACCGACGGGTTCGAGTTCCCGAGCGCCGCGCGCCCGGATGACCGGATCGTCGCGGTGGGCCTCGCCGACACCCGCGGGCTCCGCCACGTCATTCGCGGCGATCGCCTCGACGAGCGCGGGCTCCTGGAAGAGCTGGTGCGGATCGTGACCGAGCGGGACCCCGACGTCCTCGAGGGCCACAATATCTTCCGCTTCGACCTCGAGTACCTCGAGGCCCGAGCGCGGCTGCACGGCGTGACGCTGACTCTCGGCCGCGAGGGAGCGGCCCTCCGCGGCTGGCCGTCACGCCTGCAGGTCGCGGAGCGGACGATCGGCTACCGGCGCTACGAGGCGCCCGGGCGTCACATCATCGACACCTGGATGCTGGCGCAGCTGCACGACGTCGGCACGCGTGATCTTCCGGGATACGGCCTCAAGCAGATCGCCCGGCACCTCGGGCTCGCCAGCGACGATCGGACGTACATCGATCCGTCGGCGATCGCCCGCGAGCTGCGGGATGCCCCCGACCGGCTCATGGCCTACGCCGCCGACGACGCCATGGAGACCTTGCGGATTTCCGAGGTGTTCGCGCCGCCCTACTTCGCGCAAGCGCAGATCGTTCCCTTCGACTACCAGTCGACGGTGCTTCGCGGCGCCGCCGCCAAGATCGACGCCCTGATGCTGCGCCAGTCGCTGCGGCGCGGCCTCGCCGTGCCCGCCCCCGGTCACGGCACGTCGGTCGGCGGCGGGCACGTCGCCATCGTCCACCAGGGCGTCGGCCGCCCGGTCCTCCACGTCGACGTGACGTCGCTCTATCCGTCGCTGATGCTCGCCCATGGCATCGCGCCCCGCGCCGATGCCCAGGGCCTGTTTCTGGAGCTGCTGGAGCGACTGCGCGACTTCCGGGTCCGCGCCAAGCGCCTGGCGCGCGAGGCCGCCGATCGCGGACAGGCCGGTCACTTCGGAGCGATGCAGCAGGCGTTCAAGATCCTCATCAACGCCTTCTACGGCTACCTCGCGTTCTCGGCCGGTCACTGGAACGACTTCGACGCCGCCAACCGTGTGACGGCCGCGGGACGGGCCGTGGTCAACGGCATCATGGAGCGGCTCACCGCGTTGGGAGCGATCGTGCTCGAGGCCGACACGGACGGTGTCTACTTCGTCCCGCCCCCGACCCATCGTCCCGAGGACGACGACGCGTTGCTGGCCGCGCTCGGAGAGAACCTTCCGGAAGGGATTGTCCTGGAGCTCGATGGTCGGTACGCGGCCATGCTCAGTTACAAGGCCAAGACCTACGCGCTGCTCGACGAGCGCGGTCGGCTGACCCTCAAGGGCTCGGGCTTCCGGTCCCGCGGACTCGAACCCCTTCAGCGCCAGATCATCGAGGAGGTCGTCGGGCTCCTCGTGGCCGGCCGCGGCGCCGACGTCAAGGTCGCGATCCAGCGCTGGGTGGACGAGCTCGGCGCCCGCCGCGTGCCGGTGAAGCTGCTCGCGCGCACGGAGACCCTGCAAGAGCCACTGGAGGTGTATCGCGAGCGGCTGGCCGCGGGCGCGCGCAACGCGGCGGCCGCGTACGAGCTCGCCCTCGCCGCCGGACGCCTCGTCCAGCCCGGCGATCAGATCTCCTACTACGTCGCCGGCCGGGGCGCCCACGTCCCCGTCAACGAGCACGCCAAGCTCCTGACCGCCTGGGATCCGACGCGGCCCGACGAGAACGTCGAGTATTACCGGGCCAAAATTCTGGAGATCTGGGAGCGCTTCCGTCCGTTCACCGAATGGGACGGCCTACGACCGTATACCGGTGACCCGGAGTCGGGTCCCGATCCTCAACTCACCTTGTTCTGATCTGATCTTCCGGTTCGCGGCCTTTGATCGAGCGCCGGCTTTGCCGGCGCAATCCGGCTCTGGGGGGAGGCAGCGCAGCGGGCCGAAGGCCCGCGGAGCGTCGGAAGGGGGGCGGAGCCGGCGGAGCCCCCCTCCGAGGGCTACCGTCGCCAGCCGCCCCCGCCGCCGCCGGGGCGAGGCCCGCGGCCACCGCCGCGCTCGCCGCCACCGCCGGCCCCGCGCTGCGGCTGGGGACGTGCCTCGTCGACGACGAGGTTGCGATCGCGGAACAGCCGGCCGTTCAACATCTCGACGGCTTTGGTCGCTTCCTCCTTCGTCGCCATCTCGACGAACCCGAAGCCCCGCGGTCGACCCGTGAACTGGTCCGTGATGATGCGGACCGTCTCGACGGTGCCGGCCTGCTGGAACAGCTCGCGCAGATCTTCTTCCGTGGCCTGAAAGGAAAGATTACCGACGAAGAGTTTAGCGGGCATCGCGCGACCCCTCCTGCCGTCAGACGCTCGGCGTCATGAGGCACTCCCCCCGGCTCGACCCGTGGCACAAGAGTAGTGACAGGACGTAATGCCTGTCAAGGCAGCCTCCGGGAGCCGCCGCGGGCGTCACGGATAGACGCCGCGAGTGGCGCCCCCGTCGACGGTGATGCAGATCCCGGTCAGGAACGACGCCCGCGCCGAGACGAGGAAGCACACGAGGTCGGCGACGTCCTCCGGGGTCGCGATCCGTCCCAGCGGATAGGCCTTCACGGCCTCGGCGTGCAGGTCGGCCATCGACCGGCCGGTCGCCGCGGCCCGCTCCTTGATCATGTCGTTCCAGCGCTCGGTGGCCGTCGCCGCCGGGGACACCGCGGTGACCAGGATGTTCGACGCCGCCCCGAGGTCGGCCAGGCCCTTGGTGAAGTTGATGAGCCCCGCGTTGGCCGCGCCGCCCGTGAGGTAGGCGGCCGTCGGGTTCCGCGCCGCCGCCCCGACGACGTTGCAGATGCGACCGCCGCCTTGCTCCTGCATCGAGGGAAAGACCGCGCGCGCCATGCGGATGTACCCGAAGAGCTTCAGCGACCAGTCCTCGGCCCACTGAGCGTCGGGAATCTTCAGGAAGTCCCCGCCCCGGATGGCGCCGGCGTTGTTGACGAGGATGTCGATCCGACCGAAGCGCTTGCGCGTGGTCGCGACGACGTCTTCCACGCCGCTGAGCTCGGAGAGGTCGGCGGGAATGCAGAATGGCTCGCCGCCCGTGGCGCGCTTGATCGCCGCGGCCGCCTGCTCGAGATCGTTCGCCTTTCGTGAGCACATCGCGACGCTGACGCCCTCTCGCGCCAGCGCCAGCGCGACCGCTCGACCGATGCCCTTGCTGGCGCCGGTGACGAGCGCCGTTTTACCTGGCCATTTTTGATCGGCCTCCACTTCGTGGAAATGACGGGACAGCCATCGGGATAGCTCCGCCGATCTGGTTGGCGGCGGCGGTGACGGCGGTGGCGAATCGTGAGAGATCGAGGTCGGACAGGTCGCCGTCGAGTAGACGTCGGGGCCCCTCGTCGAGCAGCGCGCGGGCGCCCTCCAGATTGCCGTTGGCGAGATGCTGGTACCCGACGGCGATCTGTATGAGCCCCTGCAGCGCCTGGCGCTCCCCTCCCTCGCCGCGTGCCCAGTACGGCTCCGCAGGCCGGCATCGAAGAGTGTTGCCGCGGCGGTGAGGGTCTCGCCGAGCGAGGGCTCGGCCCTCAGGGGCGGGCAATGGATCAACGCCTCATGGGCCCGCCGCGCCCGTTCACGCACCAGCGCGATCTGCTCGGGGTCGACGTCGGCGAGCCACGAGAATTCCCCGCCGGCCAAAGGCCCCGCCTCCGCGAGCCGCGCCAGGTCCCGCCGGGCCGTCGTGTCGGCGAGCGCGCGCAGGATCAGCTCGGCCAGCCGGTTCCGGAGCGGAAGCAGCGGCGTGGCGATCATGCGAGCGGGGGCGGCGCCGCGGCGGGCGGCGGGATGGACGCGAGCGCCGGCTCCGGCTCTCGCTCGACACGCGTGCCTGCGATGAGATCATGGAGCGCGCGCTTGTCCCGGCGGAGCCCGGCCATCACGAACCCGAAGCCGAGGGGCAGGCACGAGAAGGCGTACGCAAAGAATCGCAGGAGCGCGGTGCCGAGGGGAAGGCGTCGTCCGTCGAGCAGGACGACCCGGACGCCCATGAGCATCTTGCCGATGGTCTGGCCCGTCGCGGCGTGCAGGAGGATGACGTAGACCGCGGCGAAGAGCAGCGTGAAGAGGAAGATCGTGAATTGCAGCATCGTCGAGTCTCGAACCCCGGGGCCCCAGACGCGGCGCGCGGCCAACCCCATGGAGAGCTCTGCCAGCGTGAACACCACGAAGTCGATCACGAGCGCGACGACCCGGATCCAGAACCCCGCCGGACGCGCGCCGTTCATGGCGCGTATAATATCGCCATGATTTCGGTCCGCGACGGCCAAAATCATATTCTGGCGCAGGTCGAAGGTCCCGTTCCTCCCGAGCTCATCGTGATCACGGAGGCTCTCGGCCGCGTGCTCATCGAAGACGTCTGCGCGCCGATCGATGTTCCCCCCAGCGACAACTCCGCCGTCGACGGCTACGCCTTCGCGAGCTCCGACGTGGACACCGAGCGGGCGCGCGCGCTGCGCGTGGTGGCGGATCTGCCCGCGGGCTCGGTGTTCGAGGGCGCGCTCGGCTCCGGACAGGCGATCCGGATCATGACGGGTGCCCCCATACCGGCCGGCGCCGACACGGTATGCCCGCAAGAGCTGACCGTCCGCACCGGCGATGAGGTCGAGATCGACGCGGATCTCAGCAAGGGCACCAACGTGCGGATGCGCGGCGAGGACGTGCGTGCGGGCAGCATCGTCGTCGGTGAGGGCAGCGTCCTGCGCCCCCAGGAGATCGGCGTCCTCGCGTCGCTCGGCCGCCGCCAGGTCCTGGTCTCGCAGCGTCCGCGGGTGGCCCTGCTCTCGACCGGCGACGAGGTGGCCGAGCCCGGCTGGCCGCGCGCCGCCGGCCAGATCTACGATTCGAACCGATTCACGCTCCGCGGCTTGATCGCCCAGTGCGGCGCCGAGCCGATCGATCTCGGTATCGTGCCCGACGTCCGCGACGTCCTGCGCGGGCGGCTGCTGGAGGCGGCCGGCATCGCCGACGTGGTGATCACGTCCGGCGGGGTCTCCGTCGGCGTCTACGACCTCGTGAAGGATGTGCTGGGAGAGATCGGCGGCATCGACTTCTGGCAGGTCGCCATGCAGCCCGGACGGCCTCTCGCGGTGGGCCGCATCGGGCGCGCCCACTTCTTCGGTCTCCCCGGCAATCCCGTGGCGTCGATGCTGACGTTCATGCTGTTCGTCCGCCCCGTGCTCCACAAGCTGGCGGGGCGTCGGCGGATCTTCCCGGAGATGTGGCAGGCGCGGGCCGCGGAGCCGATGCGCAAGAAGCAGGGCCGGCGTGAGTTCAAGCGCGGCATCCTCGAGCTCCACGGCGGCGCGTGGGCCGTCCGGACGACGGGGCCCCAGGGCTCGGGAATCCTCAGCTCGATGGTGGCCGGCAACTGCCTGATCGTGCTCGAGGAGGAGCGGGGCGACGTGGCCGAGGGCGAGCCCGTCCTCGTCGAGCCGTTCTGATGACGCCGGCCCTCGGCGTCGAGACGCTCGACTCCGTCCGCACGACGGCGCGCGATCTCCTCCGCGACGCGGCGCGCCGGCTGCCGCATCTGCGCTACGCCGATCTCCGTGTCGAGGTCGTCGAAGCCCGTTCCGCGGCGGCCGAGAACGGCGCCAGCCGCAGCTCGGGCGACGATCGCACCCTCGGCCTCGGCGTGCGCGTGCTCGCCGGCCACCGGGGCGTCGCCGCGGGCTGGGTCGGTCTGACGCTCGGCGCCGCCGACCTGCCGGACATCGAGCGCACGATCGCCGAGGCCCTGGAGCGCGCGTACCGGCGCGCCGTCGCCAACGCGGAGATGAAAGCGGACGCGCGGGAGAAATTCGGGAGCCTCGGGGCCGCCCTGGCCGACACCGTCCTGCACCCGGTCGAGGTCCGGGAGGACACCGTGTCCGCCGTCTTTCGCGTCGATCCCCGGTCGATGGACCTCGTGGAGATGGTGCGATACGCCACGGATGTCTCGCGGCGGCTGGCCGACGTGGACCGGCGGGTCAGGTACAACTACGTCTGGACGCTCACCCAGCTCTCGCGCGAGCTTTTCGCGTCGACCGAGGGCGCCCTCATCGACCAGAGCTTCGCCCTCACCCACGGGTATTGCTCGGTCGTGGGGGTCTCGGACGCCACGAGCCAGCGGCTCGGCGACGCCATGGGGCATCAGCGGGGCTGGGAAACGCTGCTCGACGGCGTCGACGAGCCCCCGATGCGGTTTCCGCCCTTCGCCGACTTCGCCCTCGCCCTGGCCCGCGATGCCGTCGAGCTGTGCGAGGCGCCCCCCCTGCCCACCTCCGATGGCGAGGTCGTCGTGGTCACCGATCCGCACTACAACACGCTCGTGAGCCACGAGATCGTCGGCCATCCCGTCGAGCTGGATCGCGCGGTCAAGATGGAGACGTCCTACGCCGGGCGGTCCTGGCTTCTGCGCGACCGCCAGGACCACCAGGTCGGCAAGCGCATCGCCTCGCCGCTCGTCACGGCGTACTCCGATCCGTCGCTGCCCGGCTACGGCCACTACCGCTACGACCACGAGGGGACTCCGGCGCGGCGCGTGGTGCACATCGACCGCGGCATCTTTCGCGGCTTCATGAACAGTCGGCAGACGGCGGCCGTCTTCGGCGGCGAGCCGAACGGCCATTTCAAGGCCACCGACGCCGCCCTGGTGCCGCTGGTCCGCATGTCGAGCACGGTCTTCGCGGGCGGCGCCCGGGAGCCGAGCGAGATCGTGGCCGAGGTCGATCGCGGCTACTTCCTCAGCGGGCACCGGATTCCGTCCATCGCCGAGAGCCGAGAAAACTTCCGCATCTCGGCCCGCAAGGTCTACGAGATCGTCGACGGCCGCCTGGGACGTCTGTACCGCAACGGAGGGGTGGCCGCGGACTCTCGCGACTACCTCATGAACGTCGACGCGGTCGGCACGGACTTCCGCGTGCTCGCGATCCCCAACTGCGGCAAGGGCCAGCCGATGCAGTCGCGTCGGCTCGGCAACGGCGGGCCGACGATGCGCAGCCGCGCGCGCGTCGTGGGCGGCTGAGCATGCGCCGCGCCCTGGTGCCCGTGATCGCCGCGGCTGTGCTCTTCATCGGGGCCGCGCCGGCGGCGCCGCCCGACGCCCCCGTGAGCTTCATCAAGGTCGACGAGCTCAGGGCCCAGCTCGACCGCGGCACGCGGGCGGACGTGATCGACGTGCGCCACTGGCCCGAGTACGAGGAGCTGCACATCAAGGGCGCGCGCTCGATCCCGTTGCGCTCGCTCACGGAGCGCTCCAAGGAGATCAGCAAGACGGGCCTCGTGGTCTTCTACTGAACCTGCCCGCACGCCCTGGCCCGGGGGGCCAGCAACATCCTCTATTCGCTCGGCTGGCGCAACCATCGCGTGCTCGACGAGGGGTTGCCCGGCTGGCACGACAAGGGCTACCCCGTCGAGGGCAAGAACGCCGGCCCGGCCAAGGGCTGAGGCGGCCATGAGCACAGCCGCCGAGCTGGCGCGCGCGGTGGAGGCGGCCCTCGCGCTGGTCGGCCGGCAGCCCGGCGTGCGCGAGGCCGAGGTCTTCGCCGCCGAGAACGGAGGCCTGCTGACCCGCCTCTGCTATACCTCGCACCTGCCGTCGAACGGGGTCGAGGAGCCCAAGTCCACCGAGGCGCGCGGCCTCGGCATCCAGGCCGTCTTCGACAGCGCGGAGGGGCCCCTCATCGGCTTCGGCCACGAGCCCAGCGACCTCGGCCCATCGGGCGCGATCCGCGCGCTCGACAAGGCGCGACGGGCCGCCGTGCGCGATCCCGACTTCGTCTCGCTTCCCCGCCCCGGCGCCGAACGCCCGACGCTCGCGGGATACCACGACCCGCGTCTGATGGCGATCGACGATGCCCAGCTCGTGGAGCTCGGGTGGCGGATCGTCAACGGCGCGCTGCGCACGTTCCTCGCCTCCTCCCGGCTCGCGGCGCTGGCGACGAGCGACGAGGAGCTGCGGCGCCTCGGCCTCATCGTCGGCGGCGATGTCACCGTCCTGCAGGAACGCATCGCCATCGCCTCCACGGCGATGCCCGCCGCGCAGACGGACGAGTCCACCCTGATCACGGCCTTCGTCACCGCCATGGTGGAGGCGCGGGACGCCAAGGGCTCCGGCTGGTCGACGGGGACCCGGCTCGACCACTTCACGGAGGAGGCCGGGGTCGACGCGGCGCAGAACGCGATCGCCGCGCTCGACGGCGTGCGCGTGCCGACAGGCGAGTACACGGTCGTCTTCGGTCGCCAGCCGCTGACCGATCTGCTCAACAACCTGATCGTCCCCGCGTGCACGGCGGGCAGCTTCTACAGCTCCAACACGCCGTTTCTCGGTCGCCTGGGCCGGCGCGTCGCCCATCCCTCGCTGACGATCTACGATCACGGCGCCCGGCCGGGGCTCACGGGCTCGAAGGGCATCACGTGCGAGGGGCTGCCGACGGGGCGCACCGATCTCATCCGCGAGGGCGTCCTCGTCGGCTGCCTGTCCGACTGGTACGAGGCCCGGCGTCTCCTGCGGGATCCCGAGCTGTCCGCGAAGCTCGGCGCCGCCGGCGGCGCCGCCGCCCGCGCGCTCGTGCCCCGCAACGGCTTTCGCTTCGGCGCGGGCGGCGGGCGGCAGGCCGACAGCACGCCGGAGACGGCCGCCTCCAACGTGATCGTGGAGGGCGCCGACGCGATCTCCCGCGACGAGCTCCTGCGGCGGGTGGGCGACGGCCTCTACATCGGCCGCATCTGGTATACCTATCCCATCAACGGGCTCAGCGCCGGTGACTTCACCTGCACCGTCGTGGCGGACTCCTACCGCATCCGCGACGGCCGGCTCGCCGAGCCGCTGCGCCCCAACACGCTGCGGATCGACGACAACCTGGCCACCGTGCTGAACAACATCGTGGGGATCACGAAGGACGCCAAGGGCACCATCGTCTGGGCGGCCGACGAGGTGGCCTACGTGCCCGAGATCGCCGTCCGTGGTGTCCACGTCAACGAGATCGCCGGCTTCATGGAGGACCTCCCGTGATCGACGACGTCAAGCTCGCGGCCATCGCCACCGAGTGCCGGGTGCAGATCATCCGCATGCTGACGCACGCCGGCTCCGGTCATCCCGGCGGATCGCTCTCCGTGATCGACCTCGTCACGTCCTTGCTGTTCGAGCGGATGCGTCACGACCCCAAGCGGCCGGACTGGCCGGACCGCGATCGCCTGATCCTCTCCAAGGGCCACGCGGTCCCGGCGCTCTACGCCGCGATGGCGCAGGCCGGCTACTTTCCGGAAGAGTTGCTGATTACCCTGCGCAAGCTCGGAAGCCCGCTGCAGGGCCATCCCGACCGCGTGGCCCTTCCCGGCATCGAGGCGGCGACGGGATCGCTCGGGCAAGGTCTCTCGATCGCCGTGGGCATGGCGCTCGGCTTGCGGACGTCGGGATCCCCGGCGCGCGTGTACTGCATCCTGGGCGACGGCGAGATCCAGGAAGGACAGGTCTGGGAAGCCGCGATGGCCGCGCCCGAGCTGGGCCAGCCCGACCATCCGCTCGACAACCTGGTGGCCATCCTCGACTACAACCGCATCCAGCTGGACGACTTCGTGGCCAAGATCCGCGACCTGGAGCCGCTCGTGGCCAAGTGGAAAGCCTTCCGGTGGCCCGTCATCGAGATCGACGGCCACGACGTCTCCCAGATCCGCAAGGCGCTCGACCAGGCGGAAGCCACCAAGGGGGGGCCCACCTTCATCGTGGCCCACACCGTGAAAGGCAACGGGGTTTCCTTCATGGAGAACAACGTGGAGTGGCACGGCAAGGCCCCCAAGCCCGCCGAGGCCGTGCAGGCGATTCGAGAGATTCTCGGCGTGAGCGACGCGGGATGGGACGAGTACCTGCGAACCGATACCGCGACGCGACGGCTGGTCGACGAGCTGACCGCGCTGGGGAAGAAGTGATGGCGAGCAAAGCCAGCCGGGCCGCGTTCGGCGAAGCGCTCCTCGACCTGGGAGCGCGCGATCCGCGTATCGTCACCGTCGACGCCGACCTCTCGAAGTCCACGATGACCGCCGCCTTCGCCAAGAAGTACCCGGACCGCGCCTACAACATGGGCATCGCCGAGGCCAACATGGTGGGCGTCGGCGCCGGTCTGGCCCTGGCCGGCAAGATCCCCTTCGTGTGTTCCTTCGCGTGCTTCGTGGTCGGACGGTTCGAGACCATCCGGATCTCGGTGGCGTACACGAACGCCAACGTGAAGATCGTCGGAACGCACTCGGGCATCGCCATCGGCGAGGACGGCTACAGCCAGATGGGCCTGGAGGACATCGCGTGCATCCGCGCGCTGCCCAACGTCATGATCGTGCAGCCCGCCGATGAGCTCGAGACGAAGCAGGCGATCGCCTACGCGGTCGAGCACGAGGGGCCGATCTATCTGCGTCTGACGCGCCAGAACCTCGACGACGTGTGCCCCCCCGACTATCGCTTCCGCCCGGGGACGTGGCTCGTCCTGCGTCTGGGCGCCGACGTGACCCTCATCGCCTCCGGCGGCACCGTCGCCAACTGCGTGCAGGCGGCGACGATCCTCGCGGGCGACGGCATCTCGGCGGAAGTCATCAACGCGGCGTCCATCAAGCCGCTCGACGAGGACCTGCTCCTGCGGTCGGCGGGAAAGACCGGCCATGTCGTCACCGTCGAGGACCATTCGATCGAGGGCGGTCTCGGCGGCGCGGTGGCCGAGACGCTCGGCGAGCTGCTCCCCACCTCGCTCAAGCGTCTCGGCGTCCGCGGCTTCGGCGAATCCGGCGATCCCAAGGGCCTCTACGCCAAGCACGGGCTGGACCCCGCCGGCATCGCCTCCAGCGTGAGGAAGTTCCTGAATCGGTAGCCATGGGGGGAACGTTCAGCGGCGGAATAGTCGGGCGCGAACCTCTTCCCAGGGAATCGTCTCGACCGAACCGGCGTCCAGCTCTGCCATCCGGCGCTCGATCTCGGCTCGCCACGCGGCGTCGACGCCTTCGTCGACCTCGGTGTCCAAGGCTTCAATCAGGAGGCGCATCAGCGCCGCGCTCCTGAGCATCGAGCCATACGCCGACCCTACCATTCGATCGATCATACCGTTGTCCGGCGAACACGCACGCTCAGCGGCCAGGGGGTAGTGGGTCAGTTTGAAAACTGACCCACTACCCCCCATACGCATCCCACCCGATCAGGTCCACGTGCGCCCGTTCGCGGGCGGCTTCGTCGGGCGCGCGCAGGCCGGCGGAGACGAACATCCGCTCGCCGTCGTTACTTCCGGAGCACGCGAGCGGCCAGCCTCGAAAGCCGGCTCCGTCGGCTCGTGGGCTTCGTCGCGAGCACCTCGAACCCGGCCGCCAGCTCCACCTCGGCCTGCGGATGCTGATGCGGGGCCACCTCGAGGCTCTGCACGTCGAAGTCGCGGAACAGCAGCTTCAACGCGTAGTGCGTCGTATTGAAGTAGTGCCCCGGTGCCCCGTGCAGGGGCTGGAGGAACGCCGAATCAAGGAGACAGCGCCCGCCGGGCTTGAGCACCCGGTAGATCTCGCGGACGTAGCGTGCGGGGTCCTTGACGTGCTCGAGCACAGCCTGCGAGATGACGGCATCCACGGACGCCGACGCGAAGGGCAACCGGCCTTCGCCCACGACGACATCCGTCGAGGCGTACCGCCGGATCTCGACCTCGACGACGTTCGGAAAGCCGAAGCGTGGCGCCCCGGCGCCGAGGTCCACGACGATCCCGTTCGGATAGCGGTCAATCAATTCGAGCGCCGGCAACTGGTACGGATTGCTCATCCCCCAGGCCGGCTTGAGATCATCGGCGCGCATGTCCTTGGAGCGGAAGACCGCGGACTGACCCGCCATGAAGATCTGGCGCCGGCAGACGAGGCAGCGCATGCCCTTGGGGAGACGGACGGGAGTCCGACAGGTGGGGCAGCGGAGGAGGGAGAGGAGGCGGTCGAGGTCGGCGAAGGCCATCAGGTCACCGCGCCGCCCGGTCGATGTTCAAGACGATGCTCCACACGCCCCCGCGATCGAGCACACGGCGAGCGGCATAGGCGTCGCCGCGCCTCGCGCGTTGGAGGTCCGCGCTCACGCCGGTCAGGAAGTGCCGCACGCGCCGCCCCTCAGCCGCATCGCTCGGGTACAGAAACGCGTTGTCGATGTTGACGGCCAGCAGGTAGGCCAGACCCGCGGGTAGTGGGTCAGTTTGAATTTCAAACTGACCCACTGCCAGAATCTTGTCGATGTAGCCGGCGGCGCGGCGGGCGGCATCCGGGGCGCTAGGACCGTATGCGATGAGGCCACCGGCGGCGGCGAAAATCCGGGAACTCGGAGATCATGGGGAGTCGATTCTTCACGGCCAGAGTCGCGATTCGCTCACGATGTGCCGTGGTGAGGACATCGTCCCACCGGCCTGCTTCACCCGGGCGCGAACTGCCACGTCGGCAAAGGCGACGCGTAACGCGACGATCTGGTCGTGGGCGAAGCGCGGCCGGGGCGGTTCCCCGTTGCGTTCGGCGACGAGGAACTCCGCCGCACTGCGCGAGGAGTTGCTTCGTGCCCTTCTGGCCCGGCTCGGAGGGCCCGGCGGGCGCAATCGACGAGTCTGGATCATGTAATCCCAATTCCGATACGTTCGGGCGGGGCGTCAGCCTGGGCGGCTACTCGAGCGTGAGCGTCAGCCCGTCGTGCGCGGTCTCGACATCGACCGCGGGCAGATGGTCCAGCATGTCCTGGCTCATGTGCGTCACGATCAGCCGCCGGCACGTGAGACGCGTGCGGTTCGCGGCGAGGGTTGCCCAGTCGAGGTGGTACTTCACCTTCTTGTCGAAGAAGTAGGCCTCGCAGACGAAGAGGTCGGTGCCCGCGGAGGCCTCCACGAGCGCCTCCGTCCACTCGGTGTCCCCGGAATACGCGATCACCTTGCCGCCGTACTCGACGCGTAGCGCGTACGATGGCGCGCCGCTCGCGTGGACGACGGCGAACGGGGTGACCCGCGCCGGCCCCAGCGTGACCGGATGGCGGTCGAGGATCTCCACGAACTCGATGGAGAATCGCTGGGCCACGTCCGAGAGTCCCGGGAAGAGGACGTCCATCGTGGCCCGGACACGCGCCGCGACACCGGCGGGCCCGGCGACGACGAGCGGCCGGGTCCGGCGGTTGAACTGGCCGTCGAGGACGAGGAAGGGCAGCCCCGCGAAGTGGTCTCCGTGCAAATGGCTGAGCGCGATCCACCCGATCGACGACGGATCCACGCCGGCACGCCTCATGGCGACCAGCGACGAGGCGCCGATGTCGATGAGCATGCCCTCCGCGACCGCGCCGTGAAGGTGCAGGCACGTCTGGAAGCGTCCTCCGCTGCCCAGGGCGTCGCCGGAGCCGAGGAACTGGAGGTGGACGGGGAGCACTCCGCGTCAGAACACGTGGATGGCGTAGGCGATGCCGAAGCCGATCGAGCCGAGGCCGGCGCCGAGAGCGAGCACGCGGCGCACGCGCTGCACGCGGAGCGCGAGCGACACGGGATAGGCCATGGCCGCCGTGAGCGCCGTCATGCCGATGATCGTGCCCAGCCCGAAGACGGCGAGATAGAGCGCGGCGCCCGAGACGGAGCGCAGCGTGACCAGGACCAGCAGCGAGACGGCCGCGCTGCCGGCCATCCCGTGCACGGCGCCGACCAGGAGCGCGCGCAGCGGCAGCCGGCCGTCGCGCCAGGCCGTCAGCAGGCGGCGCGACGGATGGACGTGGGGATGCTGGTGGACCCCGCCGCGGTGGACGTGCACGTGGCTGTGGACGACCTCCACGCTGCCGTGGGCATGGTCGGCGGTCAAGTGCGCGGCCGGCACGGTCCGCAGATCGCGGGCGGCGTCGCGGAGCCGCAAGGCGCCGAGGATCACGAGCATGGCGGCGACCAGCAGCTCGAGGCCGACGCCGACGACCGGCCCCGGTCGCACGCCGAGGGCGATGATCGCGGCTCCCACCGCGCCCAGCGTCAGCATGTGGCCGATGCCCCACAGGGTGCCGACCAGCGCACCATCGACGAACCGGCGCTCGCGGGTGACGATGGTGGCGACCGCCACCAGATGGTCGGGATCGGTCGCATGCTGGAGACCGAGCACGAAGCCGAGCAGCGCCGCGGAGACGACGGGGTCGCTCATCCCGACATCGTGAGCAGCTGTCCGGTGCGCCGCGCACGCTGGAGCGCGACGACGAGGCACCAGTGAGACAGCGCCAGGTAGAGGGCGGACAGCGCGAGGCCCGTCGTCACGGGGTGCGGGAACTCGGACGCGAAGCCGTAGTGCGCCCGGTAGGCGTCCAGAAAATACGTCAGGGGCACCGCCGCCGCCAGCGCGGCGGCCGGCTCCGGCAGGACCGAGACCGGGTAATAGATGCCGGCCAGCACGAGCACGAGATTGACGCTGGCCCAGGCCGAGGCCTCCGCCCGCGTCCCGAACTGCATGATCAGCGTGCACACGACGACCCCGATCACCCAGCCCGTGAGGAAACATCCGAGCAGGAAGATCGCGAGGTCCCACACGCCGGCGGCCAGGACATCGAAGCCGAAGGCCCAGCGCGACAGCGCCGCGAGGAGCACGAAGACGAGCAGGCCGCGGATCACGCCGACGACCCAGGAGCCCGTGGTGAGATGCCGCACGCCGATCGGAGCGAGGAACTGGTGCTTCATGGATTTGCTCCACACGTCGTAGAGCACGGCGTAGGAGACCTCGAGCTCGCAGACCTGGATCGCGGACAGCGCGATGGTGCCGATCAGCACGAAGGACGTCTCCGGCGCCCCGAGGTGCAGGAACTTCGTGAGGAGCCCGATGGACAGCACGCCGACGACCGGCCAGAACAGCAGCTCGAAGAAGAAGAAGACGTTGCGGGAGGCCATCAGCAGGCTGCGCAGCGCGAAGGCCCAGACGGCCACCAGCTCAGCGCGCCAGCTCAACGAAGACCTCCTCCAGCTCGGGCTCGCTGACCCGCACGTCGCGCACGACCACGCCCTCGGCATGGAGGGCCTCCAGCAGGGCGGGCAGGCGCTTGTCGGCATCGTCGACCACGCACTCCACCCGACCATCGCTCTCGGCATAGCGCAGCACGCCGGGGAGCCCGGCGATCCAGGCCGCCGTCGGAGGATCGAGGCGGAACACGATGACGTCCCCGATGGCGATCTGACGCTTCAGCTCGGCCGCGGTGCCGCCCGCGAGGATCAACCCGCTCTTGATGAAGGCGATCTCGTCGCACAGCTCCTCGGCCTCGCGCATGTAATGGGTCGTCAGCACGATCGTCATGCCCCGCTCCCGACGGAGGTCGGCGATGCGCCGGCGGACCCGCACGGACACGTCGGGGTCGAGACCCAGGGTCGGCTCGTCGAGGAACAGCAGCTCCGGGTCGTTGACCAGGGACTTGGCCAGAGCCAGCCGTTGCTTGATCCCCGTCGACAGCTCGTTGTAGAGGACGCGGCGATAGGCGCCGAGCTCGCACATCTCGATCAGATCGTCGACGCGCTGGCTCAGGCGCCGCCCGTACAGCCCGTAGAGTCGCGCATAGAAGGCGACGATCTCCTCGGCGCGCAGGCTCCACAGGAACGAGGCGTTGCCCGTCGCCATGTTGAGCCGGTGACGCAGGACGGTCGCGTCGCGAACGACGTCGTGACCGAGCACCGTCACGGTCCCCCGATCGGGCGTGAGCAGTGTCGCCAGGATGGAGAGCAGCGTCGTCTTTCCCGCCCCGTTGGGACCGAGCAGGCCGAAGATCGCGCCGCGGGGAACGCGAAGCGTCACGCCCCGCAGCGCGTGAGTCACGCGCCGGCGCATCCACCCCGCGCGGAACGTCTTGACGACATCGCGCGCGTCGATCGCCGACATGGGCTGAATGGTAACATGCGGCGCATGGCCGACCCGGGCGAGTGGCGATGCGAGATCGACGCCCTGCCGCCCGGCGGCACGGTCAAGTTCCGTCTCACGTGCGATGGCCGGCCGGTCGAGGGCTTCGCCCTGAATCACGAGGGGCGTGTCTACGCCTACGTGAACCGGTGCGCTCACGTGGGGACGCCGCTCGATCTGTGGCCGAACGAGTTCCTGGCCGAGGACGGGCGCACGATCGTGTGCGCGACCCACGGCGCCCTCTATGCGCCCGACACCGGCCTCTGCACCGCCGGCCCCTGCGCGGGTGACCGGCTCACGCCCCTGCCCGCCCGTGTCGAGGGACGCGTCGTCGTCGTGCGCTGCGCCGGGCGATGAGCGCCGACGCCCTCAGCGATGTCGAAGAGGCGAACTCGCGCTTCTACCGGGCCTTCGAGCGGCTCGATCTGGCGGAGATGGACGGGGTCTGGGCGCACACGGAGCACGTGCAGTGCGTCCACCCGGGATGGCCCCTGATCGTCGGCTGGCCGTCCGTCCGCACGTCGTGGGAGAACATCTTCGCCAACACCACCGAGATGCGCTTCACGATCGGCGACGTGCGCGCCGGCGGGGGCCCCGACGTCGCCTGGCTCACGTGCACCGAGAACATCCTCTCCCAGGTCGGCGGGCGCGTCTCGGTGACGTCGCTGCTGGCCACGAACGTCTTCGAGCGCGCGCGGGATGGATGGAAGATGGTCCTCCATCACGCCTCCCACATCCTCGCCGCCGTCGCGGACAACGAATCGTAGGACGGGGGCTCATCCCCCGCCCTACGGCGGAGCGCGTCGCCGCCAGAGCACCCACGGCCCGTCGCGGGCGATCGCCTCGAAGCGTTCCGATGGGACCGCCACGCTCGCGCGCTCCAGCACGTACTCCGCCTCGCCGAGGCCGCGCGGGAACATCCAGACGTCCGGCCGCGTCGCCAGATGGGGCACGAGCCGCTCGTAGGCGGACACCGGCGCATCGGCGGGGACGCGGGCCATGAGCGCGTAGGCCGCATGCTGCGATGGCCCCAGACGCCAGAACGTGACGCCGAGATCGTTCACGATGCGCGAGGTGAGCATCGCGCTCAGCACGAAGGCGACACCGAGCGCGCTCGCCGCGCCGTGCCGACCGAAGAGCCGGCGAGGGCCGACGATCTCCCGGAGCCGCGCGTACCCTTCCACGGCGGCCAGCATCAGGAACGGCAGCACGAACGCCTGGTACTGCCCCTGATAGTGAATGAGCTTGGGGTCGAGGCTCAGGAGATTCATCGCGATCCCCGGCACGGCCGCGGCGAGCACGCGAGGCGCGAGCAGCGGAAGGAACGCGAGCGGCGCCAGGAGCGCGCCGAGATAGGCGAGCTTCGCCGGCGTCAGGACGATGCCGACCCATCGCCAGGGGCGCACCGCGATCGACACCAGGATCTGGCCCAGGGAGTCCCCGAGGTGCCGGTAGCGGTTGAGGTGATCGTACGTTCCACCGAGAAAGCGCGGCATGAGCCAGGCGATGTCCACGGCCAGGATCGCGGTAGCCACCACGGCCAGTACCGCGCCGGCGAGCCAGCGGCCACGGGCCAGCACGAGCCACGCGGCGAACCCCACGACGCCGATGGCGGCGTCCTCGCGGCAGGCGAGCGTGCCCACGAGCGCCATCGCGCACCAGCCGTAGCGGCCACGATCGAAGGCGAGCGCCGCGGCGAGCACGAGCGGGATGGCGAACGCGGCGGGGTGGATGTCCCGGATGTTGATGCCGTGCAACGACGGGTTGGCCAGGTACAGCACGGCGAAGGCCGCCGCGGCGTCGCGGCCCACACGGGGCCAGGCGAGCTGGAAGAGCGCCACCGCGCCGGCCGCGAGCGCCACCGTCTGGGCCAGGAGCAGCGACACGGCCCCGGGGGCGAGCCACTGGAGCGGGGCCAGCGCGTAGAAGATGGGCGAGAAGTGGTCGCCCCACGCCTGCATGCGGTCGGCGACGACGTACGTGGGCACGAGGGTCGAGGCCGGGCCGTGACCGTGGGCGATGTTCCAGATGATCTGGAGATACTGTCCGAGATCGAAGGCGTGCGTGCGGAGGGCGAGATGTCGCGAGACGGCGATGAAGCCGAGCGCCGCGACGTAGACGGCCACCGCCACGCTCACGGCGCGGGCCGCGACCACGCGGGGCAGCGCGAGCGGCGTCATCAGCGCCCGCAGCCCCACGAGCATGGCGGTGGTCAGCACGAAGTCTTCCGGACGGGTGAGGGCCAGGCGGCCCACACGCAGACCGCCCGTCAGGATCACGGCGAGCGTCGCGGCCGCCGACGCCAGCGCCGCGGCGTCGAGCGCGCGGCCGGCCGTCATCGCGGGTCGGGCTGGCTCGAGTAGAGCCGGCGGCCGCCGCGGTCGACGAGCAGATGCACGCGGTCCGGCGGGAACGCCCGCACGACGCTCCGCTCGGGCGACACGATCGAGATCAGGAAGTGTCGGCCGGGCTTCGCCCACGCCTGGCGCGCCCGGAGCGCGTCCCAGAAGACGTCGCCCGCCTCGGCGAAGGTGGCGCCATACGCGAGGTTCGACTGCAGCCCGTCGACGACGTGGATCGGGACGGCGAGCCGGAGCAGGACGGACCCGCTGTTCTCCAGCGCGCCTTCGTGCATGACCAGATCGCCGGGCGTCACCCGGGCGACCAGCGCCTCCGCGATCGGACGGGCGGAGCGGATGCGGCCGAACTCGGCGGCCCCGTTGCCCGCGATGGGCAGGAACCCGAGCACCGTCGCCAGCGCGACGGCGATGCCGACGGTCGCCGCGCGGCGCCACAGCGCCCAGGCGAGAGCGACGGTCCCCACCAGGAACACGAGGAGCGCGGCGCGAATGGCGCCCACGAAGGCGGTCGCCGACCCCTCGGCGACCGCCTGACCGCGCGCGGCGAGGTTCCGTGCGGTCACGTCGACGGCCGTCATCGCGCCTCGCGGTGTCGGCAGCAGGCCCGCCCACGCCGCCGCGAGGGCGAAGGTCACGAGCACGAACACCACGAGCACGGAGCTGAGCAACGCTCGCGGTCGTGCCGCGCCCGGAGCCGCGCTGATGCTGTCGTCCCACGCGCGCGCGGCGATGAGGGCCAGCGCAGGGAATGCCGGCAGTCCGTAGTGCGGCAGCTTGAACGGCGCCAGCGCGAAGAACCCGATGACGACCCCGGCCCAGATCGCGAAGAGCAGCCATAACCGCTCGGTCGCGCTGGCGCGCGGCGCACGGACGATGCGCACGACACCCGCGGGCACGGCGAGGATCCAGGGCAGGAAGGCGATCGCCGTCACCATCAGGAACTCCAGCCCTCCCAGCGGCACGTCCTCGTCGGGAAACGCGCGCTGGCGCACGAGGTTCAGGATGTGGTTGTCGACGATCGTGTACCAGAGGAAGCCGCGATTGTGCCACTCGACGAAGGCGTACCACGGCAGCGTGACGGCGCAGAAGATCGCCACTCCCCACCACGGGACCCACGGTCGCAGCGGGCGCTCGCGAGTCAGCCAGAAGAACACCCCGACGGCCACGACGGGCCCCAGCGCCCCGAGAACGTCCTTGGCCACCGTGGCCAGCCCCAGCGAGGCATAGAAGAGGGCGAGCGGCCAGCGGCCGCGCCCGAGATAGGCCAGGACGAACCCGGCATAGGCCAGCACGATGCAGAAGATGAACACGAGATCGGGCTTCACGAAGCGCCCGAAGAGAAAGATCCCCATGTTGGCGGCGGACATGAGGCCGGCGAGCAATCCCACGCGCGGGCCGCCGAGGAGCATGCCCACGTAGGCGGTGATGCCGGCCACGCCGACCGCGGCCAGGGCCGACCACATCCTCGCCGCGAACGGCGTCGGCCCCGCCACCGCGGAGGACAGCGAGATCAGCCAGTAGAGGAGCGGCGGCTTGTCGAAGTAGCGGACGGCGTTGAGCCGCGGGGTCACGAAGTCGCGCCGGGCCAGCATCTCGCGCGCGATCTCGGTGTGAAACCCCTCCGGCGGGTCGACGAACGGGCCCGCCCCGAGACCCGACAGGAAGAGGGCCGCCGCGACCACGGCGACGCCGAGCGGAACCAGGCGCACCGTGCGCCGCTACCCGGAACTGCTCACGTGACCTTGACGACCGCGTCGACCGGAAGGTGCGCCAGAAACCGCTCGAGCGCCCCTTCGAGATAGGCTTCGTCGCGCGACTCCAGCGTCACCTTCACGCGATATTCGGGATTGGAGAACTCGGGATAGGACCCGAGCATCAAGGCGGGGAACTCGGCGAGCAGGCGGTTGAGATGCGCGGCCAGCGTCGCCTCGCCGATGCGCACGAAGACGCACTTGAGGTGGAACGGCTCGTCGCGGAAGCGCTCGCGCAGGGCCTCGAACTTCTGCCGGAAGATCTCCGGCACGCCGGGGAGCACGTAGACGTTGCCCATCAGGATCGTGGGAAAGCGTAGCGACTGGCCGACCAGCTCGGCCCCCTCCGGCACCTCGGCCATGCGCAGGCTCGCCTCCGTCACCGACCCGCCGTAGTACCGCTCGAGCAGGGCGACCAGGGTCGGATGACGCACGACCGGGGCCCCCATCGCCCGCGCCACGCCCTCGATGGTGACGTCGTCGTGGGTGGGGCCGACCCCGCCCGACGTGAACACGATGTCGAACTGGCCGCTGAAGGCGCGGACCTCGTCGGCAATGACGGCCACGTCGTCCGGGATCACGCTGATCCGGCGCACGTCGACCCCGAGGTCGCGGAGCTCGCGGCAGAGGTGCGCGGCGTTGGCGTCGACGACCTTGCCCGAAAGGATCTCGTTGCCGACGAGGATGATTCCCGCGGTCTTCGGCATGCCTGTCGGGATTCTACGATGCTAGAATGCGCGACGTCCAACCAGATGACGTACACGCAGGCCCTCGTCCTCGGCGTGGTCCAGGGGGTCACCGAGTTCCTTCCGGTCTCGTCCTCGGGACATCTCATCCTCGTCCCGCACGTCTTCGGGTGGCCCGATCAGGGGCTCGCCTTCGACGCCGCGATGCATCTCGGCACCCTGGCCGCGCTCCTCGCGTACTTCCGCGCCGAGCTCATGGCGCTGCTGACGGGCGCGCTGGCGCGCCGTGTCGCGGTGTTGCTCCTCGCCGCGTCGCTTCCGGCCCTGGCCGTCGGCTGGCTGGCGAACCAGTGGATCGAGGTCCACCTCCGCTCGCCGCTCGTGATCGCCGTGGCGACGGCCTTCTGGGCGCTCGTGATGTGGTGGGCCGATCGTCGAGCCGTCGAGGCGCGCGACGGCCGGGACGATCCCCTCGCGCGCGTCGGCTGGACGCAGGGGCTCGCCGTGGGCTGCGCGCAGACGCTCGCCCTCATCCCGGGCACCTCGCGCTCGGGCATCACGATCACGGCCGGGCTGTTCGCGCGCCTGGACCGTGCGACCGCCGCGCGCTTCTCCTTCATGCTCGGCATCCCGGTGACGGGCGCCGCCGGCGCCTACAAGATGCTCCACCTGCTCCGGAGCGGGCTGCCGGACGGCGACGGCGGTCCCCTCGCCGTCGCCGTCCTGGCCGCCTTCGTCAGCGGCTGGCTCGCCGTCTGGTTCCTCGTGAACTACCTCAAGCGCCGCTCGCTCCTGCCGTTCGTGCTCTACCGCCTGTTGCTCGCCGCTCTCATCGTCGTCGTGATCCTCCGCGTTTAGGAGGATCGGTTGTCCGCAGGCGCGATCGAGCCTCAAGCTCGATCGCACGCGAACAGTAGGAGGCTCGGTTGTCCGAAGACGCGATCGAGCCTCAAGCTCGATCGCCACGCGAACAGGGGGGTTTGGGGGGGCGTCCCGCACCCCCCATGTAATCGACTTCCACGCGAACGCGCGCTATCATCCGCCATGATCAGCCGACGAGTCATCCGATCGTACGAGGCGCGATACAGCATGGGCGCCAACAAGGCGAGCATGTACGACCTCACGGACGCCATCGACGTCCACGCCCACGCGCGGGGTCACGACGAGGAGGACCCGCTGCACGCCGCGCAGGAGGCGAGCCGGGCGGGCATGAAGGCGATCCTGTTCAAGAGCATCTCCCCCGGCCGCCCGTGGGAAGTCGCGCGGCAGGTGCAGGAGGACGTCGACCGCTGGGCCGAGAAGGAAGGCCTCCGGCCCGTGCGATGCCTGTCCGCCTGGGTCGTCGGCATCCCGCTCAAGCCCATAGACTTCGCCGAGATCAAGGCGGCCGTGGAGGGCGGGATCAGCGGGATGTGGATGCCACCGGTGACGTCGGCCTGGAGCATCTTCCGCCTCGGCGGACGCGGCATCTGGTTCGACAAGGCGCGCCGGTACGACGACCCGGTGCCGCCGCAGGCCTGGGAGACGGCGCAGAAGACCGGCGTGTACGTGCTCGACGATCACGGCCGGCTGCTGCCGGCGATCCGGGACACGGTGCGCCTGTGCGCCGACCACGGCGTTGCCCTGTCGTTCGGCCACCTCTCGCCCCAGGAAATGAACGGCATGGCCGAGGAGACGGCGGCCATCGGCTATACGCGGGCGTTCATCGATCATCCCTTCAGCGAGGTTTTCGAGCTCGACGTGCCCGAGATGAAGCGATGGGCGGAGGCCGGCCTTCGCTTCGCGCTGACCTGGGACGAGCTCTCACCGTTGCTGGGCGTCGACGCGCAGGACATGGTCGCGGCGATTCGCGCCGTCGGGCCCCAGTACTTCATGCTGTCCAGCGACGCCGGCATCCCGATCCTGCCGCCAACGGTCGAGGCCTACCGGCTCCTGGCCGCCACCCTGCGCGCCTACGGCATGACCGAGATCGAGATGCGCCAGCTCATGTCCACCAGCGCCGAAGAGGTCGTGCGGGTCTCGTAGCATCCGCCCTCCCTCCTCCCCCAGCTCCTTCGAGGCGGAGGAAGGCGGCCCGGTCCCGCCGACGCCGTTCGTCCGTCGCGCGCTGGCCGCCTGGGAAACCAACCGCGCGGTCGGCTGGACGGCCGCGGCGCGGGTGTGGGCGGTCCTCGCCGGGCCCGTCTCCGTCGTGTTGATCGCCGCGCATCTGACCGCGGACGAGACTGGCAGCCGTCCTCGCCGCCGCCACCCTCTGCCTCACTCCCTTCCTGTCCCTGCTGGAATGATGCTCGGATACTTCGCCGGCACCGTCGTGGTCTCCCTCGCCGGCGGCACGTGGGTCTTCCGGCGCAAGCGGCGGGAGTGGCACGCCTGAGCGGCGCGAGACTTCTGAGATCAGCTCCTGACGCGGTCGGGGACGGCGCGCGCGATCGCTTCGAACAGCTTCTCGCGGGTGAAGGGCTTGGCGAGCACGACGTCGACCCCCGCGGTGGTCGCCTCGTCGAGATCCTCGGCCCACCCCGTCATCAGCACGATGGGGACGGGACGGCGCGCCTTGAGCTGCTCGGCGAGCGCGAATCCTGTCATCCCCGGCATGCCGAGATCGGTGATGACGAGATCGATCCCGTCCTGAGCGAACAGCGACAACGCCTCGCGTCCCGACGCGGCACCCATGACGCTGTGCCCGGCGTGCGTCAGCATGGCGCGGACGAGGTCGAGGACCTCGGGCTCGTCCTCAACGGCGAGCACCCGCAACGGTTCGAGGACGGGCAGGAAGACCGCGCTCCGTATCGCCTCCACCTCCACGGCCGGAAACGCCAGCGTGAAGGTCGTGCCCACGCCCTCGCGGCTCGTGAGCGAGATCGTGCCGCCGTAGCGGTGCACGATCTCCTGGGCCAGCGACAGGCCGAGACCGGTGCCGCCGGAGCTGCCGCGCGTGGTGAAGAACGGCTCGAAGGCCAGACGCTGCACCTCGGGGCTCATGCCGGTGCCGGTGTCGGAGATGGCGGCCACCGCCCGGCCATCCTCGCCGCGGATCTGGATCGTCAGGCGCCCGCCCCCGGACATGGCGGCGAGGGCGTTTTCCAGGATGTTGAGCAACGCCTCGCGGATCTCACTGGCGACGGCCAGGATGGCGGGCGCGGGGTCGACGCGCAGATCGATCTCGTAACGAACGCCACGGCGCGCGGCTTCGTTGTCCCACTGCGGCCGCGTGAGGGCCAAGAGTTGCTCGACGACCTCGCGAAGCTGCACGCTCTCCGGTCCCTTCACCCGCGCCGGCCGCGAGTATTCCTGGAGGCGGCGGACGGTGCCCACGCTGTCGGAGGCGCCCTGGTTGATGACGGTCAGCGCGTGGCTCAGCTCGGTGGGCTCGATGGTCTCCCCCGCGGCCAGCCGCTCCAGCAGCATCTCCGTCCAGCCGAGCACGGGCGTCAGACGGTTGTTGATGTTGTGGGCGACCCCGGCGGCGAGCGAGCCCAGCGTCCGGAACTTCTGCTCCCGGATGACGCGGAAGCGCAGCTCGTGCTCGCGGCTGATGTCGCGGAACACGCCGATGCGCTGCAGCGTGCCGTCGCCCCGGACGTTCGCGGCCAGGGTGATGTACACGGGGCACGGATCCCCCGCGCTGGTGATCAGGAGCACCTCGCCCTGAAAGGTCGGCTGCCGGATCTGCGCGAGCAGCGCCGGAACGTCCTGGGCCGAGGACAGGAAGTCGGTCCACGGCGTGTCGTTCAAGTGCTCCACCGTGGTCCTCACCATCTCGAGGAAGGCGCGGTTGGCGAAGATCACCCGGTCCTGCGCGTCGGCGACGACCACCCCTTCTCCGATTCGCCGCACGACGTCGGCCAGCTCATGCGCCTCGTCCTCCAGCCGCATGTGCTCGATGGCGACGGCCACGCGGTCGGCGATGATCCGCAGCAGGCGATCGGCCCGCGCATCCATTCGCGATCGCTTCGCGACTTGCAGGAGCCCGAGGGGCACGCCGGCCACGATGAGCGGAGCGGTCAGGAGTGAGCGAAACCCTCCGCGGCGGAGCGCCGGGTTCGTCACGCGATCGTCCGTGGAGGCATTGTCAGCGATGACGACGGGCTCGCGGCGGGCGAGCGCCTCCGCGGCCGCGCCCTCGGACAGCGGCTGCGAGAGCTCGCTCAGATCGTCGCCGAAGCCGACGGCGGCCCGCGTCCGCAGCTCGCCGTGAGCCTCGTCGATGAGCAGGATCGCCGCGGCATCGGCCGGGAAGGCCTCCGCCACGATCTCGATGACCCGCCGCAGGAGCAGCTCGGGCGTCGCGGCGGTCAGGCCCGCCTGCGCGATCTGGCCGAGCGCCTCGATCTCGCGGGTCCGCCGCTCGAGCAGGCGGCGCGTGACGAGCGTGCGCGCCCGCGCGACGAGCTCCTCCGGCAGGAAGGGCTTCGTCATGAAATCGTCGGCGCCGTCGCGCAAGCCGCGCACGCGGGCCGAGGTGTTGGAGAGCGCGCTGAGCACGAGGATGGGAAGATTGACCAGCTCGGGGCGCGCGCGGAGCCGCTCGATCACCTCGTAACCGCTCATCCCCGGCAGCATCAGGTCGAGGACGAGCAGGTCGATGTCGGGCTCGTGGGCGAGGGCGTCGAGGGCCGCCTCGCCGGTTCCGACGAATCCGACCTGATAGCCTTCTCCCTCGAGCAGATCACGCAGGAGGGCCGACGTGTCGCGGTTGTCCTCGACGATCAGGATGTGCGCCACGTCGAACGTCATCGAGCCGGCACCCCGTCGCGCAGGAGGGTCACCCCGATCAGGCGCGCCAGATCGTCGGGCGTGAACGGCTTCGTCAGGTAGGCATCGCACCCCGCGTGGAGCGCGGCTTCGCGCTCCTGCACCCGGGCCAGCGCCGAGACCGCGATGATGGGAACCGCCCGCGTCGCCGGATACTCACGGAGGCGGCGCGCGACCTCCCACCCCGAGACGTCCGGCAGCATGAGATCGAGGAGGACGAGCGCGGGCGGATTCTCCAGGGCTTCGGCGACCCCTCCGCGGCCGTCCTCGAAGACGCGCGCCTTGCCACCGAGCATGTCCTCGACCACGGCCCGCATGAGGGCCTGGTTGTGCTCCTCGTCCTCGAGGATGAGCACCGACCGGCCCGAGAGGATCGGCTCGAACGTCAGCTCCGGCATCGTCTCCCGCTCCACCAGAGCCGGAGTCCCCGCGATGGGCAGCGTGAAGACGAAGCGGCTGCCGGCGTCGTGGCCGTCGCTCTCCGCCCGGACGAGACCTCCGTGCAGCTCCACGAGCCGACGCACGATCGCCAGCCCGAGACCGGAGCCACCATGACGCCGGTGCATCGGCGACTCCACCTGGTAGAACGGATCCCAGATACGCGCCAGCTCGTCGCGCTCGATCCCCACGCCCGTGTCCTCGACGGCGATCCACACCTGCTCCTTGTGCACGCCGCCATAGACACGCACGGCCCCCCCGGACGGCGTGAACTTCACGGCGTTGCCGATGAGGTTGACGAGGATCTGATGCAACCGCGTGGGATCGGCGAGGACGGGGGGCAGCTCGCTGGACAGCTCGTTGCTGACGCGGATCTGCTTGGCCTGGGCCGCCACGCGCACCACCGACATCACCTGCTCGGTGGCCTGGTGGACGCCGGTGGGGCGCGGCTGGATCTCGATGCGTCCGGACTCGAGCCGTGACACGTCGAGCAGGTCGTTGATCAGGTCCGTCAGCCGCTGGGCGCTGCGAAAGATCGCCTCCTGCTGCTCGAGCTGCTTCGGGGACAGCGGCCCGTAGACCTGTCGCATGAGCAGGCGGCTGTAGCCGATGATCGCGGTGAGCGGCGTGCGCAGCTCGTGGCTCACCATCGCCAGGAACTCTGACTTCAGCTCGTCGAGCCGCCGCAGCTCCTCGTTGACCTGGGCCAGCGCGCGCGCCTCGCGATCCTTCGCGGCGTACTCGGTCGCGTACTCGCGGACGATGTGGGCGCTCTCGACGAAGGCGCCGTAGCGACGATGCAAGATCAGAAACCCGACCAGCGCCGCCGCGGCCAGGCCGTCGACGAGGGCGAGCGTCGAGAGCGCGGTGGCCCCGATCGCCGTCTCTTCGAGCCCGACCCGCGCGATGGCGCGGACGCCGAGGGCCAGGAACACCAGGCAGAATGCGATGCCCAACGGCTCTCGGCGGGTCGTCGATTGTCGAGTCACGCGGAGGACGATGAGAACGGCGATCGCGAGCGCCGCTCCGCCGATCACGACGTTGGCGAGGCGATACAGTAATGCGAGTGTCGCTTCGGTCATCGATGGTTCCACCGATGGAACCAAGCTCATCGTACAACACGACCCCCGAGACCAACGCTAGGCAAACGCTTTCTCACCGATTCGAGTAACTCTTACATTACGGTGACTTTCAGCGGCCTCCTAGACTAGCAGGGCTGCCGAAATACTCGCAGGCTGCGCAAAAAGGTCCAGATGCGAGGCGGCGCCCGACCGCCGCACGCGAGGCGTACTCCGTGTACATCGAGCGTGCGGCCGAGGGCGCCAACGAAGCAGATGGGCCTTTTTCCGCAGCCTGCTAGCGGAGGCGGATCGTGACGTAGGCGGACATGCCCGCGCGCAGCGCGTGGCCGTCCGCAGACTGACGCGGATCGAGGACGATCTTGACGGGCACGCGCTGGACGACCTTCACCCAGTTCCCGGTCGCGTTCTCGGGAGGCAGCAGCGAGAACCGCGCGCCCGTCCCCGCGCTGATCGAATCGACCCGGCCCAGATACGCGTGATCATGCGCGCCCTCGACGACGACCTCGGCGCGCATGCCCGACCGTACGCGCCTGAGCTGGGTCTCCTTGAAGTTCGCGAGCACCCAGACGTCGTGCAGCGGGACGATGGCGAGCAGAGGCTGGCCCGGTTGCACCACCTGCCCGATCTCGACGGTCTTCTTGGAGACGAGCCCGGCGACCGGGGCGCGGATCGCGGTGTCGTCGAGGTTGAGCTGCGCGAGGCCGAGCGCGACCTCCGCTTCCTTGAGCTGGGCCTGAGCGAGATCACGCTCCGCCTCGCGCACTCGCACTTCCTGCGTCAGGGCTTCGGCCTGGATGGCCTGGGAGCGTGCCTGCTCCACCCGCGCCTCGGCGGTGCGCAGCCCGATCTGCTGCGGCTCGAACCCCGCCTCGCGCATCCGCGCATCCGCCTGCGCCGATTCGAGATCGCGCCGCGCCTGCGTGACGCGCTCCTCGGCGCCGTTGAGCTGCGCCGCCGCGCTGCGCGCCTCGGTCTCGGCGTACTCCACGAACTGTTTCGCGACCAGCTCCTTGGTGAACAGCTCGCGCGCGCGCGCGAGGTCCTTCACCGCGCGCTCGTTCATGGCCACGGCGCGGTCGCGATCGGCCATGGCGGAGGCGAGGGCCGACTGCCGCGAGTGCGCCAGCGCCCGCGTCGATTCGAGCACGCTCACCGCCGAATCGCGCGCCGCCTGAGCGCCCATGGAGGCCGCGCGCGCCTGCGACACCTGGCTCGAGGCCATCTCGCGCCCGAGGCCCACCCGCGCCACGGCGGCCTGGTATCGCCGTTCGCCGATGACCACGGCCGCCCGCGCCTGGTCGACCCGCGCCCGGTAGTCGCGCGCGTCGAGGCGGACGATGACCTGCCCCGCCGTCACGACCTCGTTGTCGCGCACGAGCACCTCGGCGACCTGCCCGGGAACCTTTCCGCTGACCGTGGCGATCGTGCCCTCGATGTACGCGTCGTCGGTCGACACGCTGAGCCGCGAATGGTACCAGACGGAGCCGCCCCAGGCGGCGCTGCCGAGGAACAGCAGCACCAAGGCGATGATGATCAGTCGACGCTTCACGTCCTCATACTCCTAACACAGGGGGCGACTCATTGTCATGGGGCTGACACCGGACGTCGGGTCGGACGCGTTTGAAAAGTTGGGTGTCACGCGCATCTGCGTGCCGTTACGGGGCGAATCGCTTCGCGACGCGTGCGGCACGTCGGTTGCTCTCCCGCCCGTTCGATGTTCACACTTCGACCGACTCGCACTCGTGGGCTCAGCTTCTACCGCGTCCCCGGCGGCCGCGCGCACCGACACGCCGCGGCTCCCCTGGACGACCCGATCGACGACCTGATCCATGCCCGCTCGCGCTTCCAGAGCGTCACCGACGCCGATCTCTTCGCGCTGTATGCCGTTCATGAGCTCGGCGCGACGCCCCCGCTGGAAGCCACGGCGGCCAGTCATCACACGCTCATGGTCGTGCGCGAGTTCCGCCGGGTTCCCCTCGACGCCTCGGCCCTGGCCCTCGTGCTCTTCCGCGCGAACGGGGGCTGCGCGGCCCAGGCGATCGCCATCGTCGCGCACTGGGCCGAGCGGGCCGTGAGTATCGCCGAACCCTCCTATCTGCTCGTCGCGCACTCTCGCGAGGAGCCGCGGCTGATCGCGCTCCTGACGGGCGTGCACGAGTGCGAGGCCCTGGCCGGGCTGCGGTCGTCGGCGTTCAGCGTGGACTCGCTCCTGCCCGACGCCGGTCCGCTGCTGATGAACGACCCCGAGTGGTACGCCTACTGCGCGCCCCACGTCGCCCAGCGGCGCCGCGTCGTTTCTCCCTCCGCGGTCTGACTCGGAGGGGGGCTTCGCCCCCTTCCGACGGACGTGAGCGGGCTTCGCCCGCTCATCGTCCTGCCTCCCCCCAGGAACATCGATTGCGCGGGGACAGAGCCCGCGCCCGAACCGGCAGACCGTCCTACTGCCAGACGAGGTCGAAGAGGCGGCAGGCGTTGGTGGAAAGCTGGAACATCACGTCGTCGACGGGCAGGCGCTTGAGCTTGGCGACTTCCTCGGCGACGCGCGCGGCGAGCCACGGGCCGGAGGGCAGGCCCTCGAACTCGCCGGCGAAGCACCACGGCGCGTCGGTCTCGACGAGGAGCGACTCCAGGGGCACCTGCTCCACCAGCTCGCGGTCGCGCTCGCGATAGACGACCTCCGGCGTGACCGAGACCAGATAGCCCGCCTCGACGATGGCCCCCGTGACGTCGGGCGGCGCCTTGTGCCAGTGGAACACCGCGCGCTCCACGCCGTGACGGCGCAGCGCTTCGAGCGCGCCCACGGCCGCCCCGTGCGGGGCGTGCAGAGCGACCGCCAGGTCGTACCGGGTGGCGAGGCGGAGGAGGCGATGGAGCCGGTCACGGCCGCGGGCGATCAGGCCCGCGGGATCGGCGGCGCCCTCGAGCGAGTACCAGGGCAGACCGACCTCGCCGAGGGCGACGATTCGATGGTGGTGGTCCGCCAGCTGTTGCTCGACCCGATCGAGCTCCACGTCGCCGAGCTGCGTCCAGTCGGGATGAAAGCCCACGCACGCCCACACCGATTTCGGCGCGGCCGCCGCCGCGGCCAGGGTGCGCAGGTTGGTCTCCGGGTCGCAGCCGACCGCCACGACGCCCCACACGTCGTGAGTGAGCGCCGTCGTCAGCGTCTCGCGCAGGTCGGTGAACGCCGGATCGTGCAGATGACAGTGGCTGTCGATGATCATGAGCGCTGGCCCCTCGTTCCGCCTCAGTTCCCTGCCACCACCATGCGAGCGATCTTGAGCGTGGGCGCCGCGGTCCGGTCGCGCAGGACGAGATCGTTGGCGACGCCGTCCACCGCCGCGAACATCTCGAGGAGGTTGCCGGCCACCGTGACCTCGTCGACCGGATACGCGAGCCGGCCGTTCTCGATCCAGAGCCCGACCGCGCCCCGCGAGTAGTCGCCGGTCACGCCGTTGACCCCGAAGCCGATCAGCTCGGTGACGTAGAGTCCGCTCTCCACGGACGCGATGAGATCCTCGGGCGATGCCGTGCCCGGGAGCAGCATCAAGTTCGTCGTCCCCACCGTGACGCCGCTGCCGTCGCGGGCCGCGTGGTGCGTCGAGCGCCCGCCCAGCTTGCGCGCGCTGTAGGTGTCGAGCAGATAGGACTCCAGCGTCCCCGCGTTCACGAGCACCGTGCGGCGCGTGGCCAACCCCTCGCCGTCGAAAGGCCGCGAGCCCAGCGCGCCGGGCAGCAGACCATCGTCCACGATCGTCACCGAGGGCGCGGCGATCCGTGTCCCCAGCCGATCGACGAGAAACGACGCGCGCCGGTAGAGTCCCGGCCCGCTCGCCGCGCCGGCAATCGACCGGACCAGGCTGGCCGCGTTCTCGGCGTCGAAGATCACCGGCACCTCGACGGTCTTCACCTTGCGGGCGCCCAGACGGCGAAGGGCGCGCGCGGCCGCGGTACGACCCACGGCCTCCGGATCCTCGAGCTTGGCGCGCTTGCGATTGACGGTGTACCACGAGTCGCGCTGCATCTCGCCGTTCTGGGCGGCCACGGGCGACACGCTCAAGCTGAAGCTCGAGGTGGCGTAGCTACCGGTGAATCCCGACGACGTCGCGTAGACGTACCGGGCGCGCCGGTCCGCGTACTCGGCGCCTTCGGAGTTCTGGATCCGGGGATCGACCGCGAGGGCGGCGGCCTCGGCGCGACGAGCGATGGCGATCTTGTCCTCGGGCGAGGGCTCGTCGGTCGCCGTGTCTTGCAGATCCAGGTCGGGGATGCGATCGATGAGCTCACCGGGGTCCGGCAAGCCGGCGTGAGGATCCTCCGCGGTGATCCGGGCCAGCCGCGTGGCCTCGTCGACCACACGCTCGAGCGACGCGGGCGAGAGATCCGACGTCGAGGCCGCCGCCGAGGCCCGGCCCGCGAATACGCGCAGCGACAGCCGCTGGTCCTGGGCATGCGTCACCGTCTCGACCTCGCCGAGCCGGACGGAGGCCGTGAACTCTCGCTCCTCGATCAGGAAGCCATCGGCCGCGGTGGCCCCGCGCGCCGTCGCCCGGGCGAGAACGGAGACCAGGAGATCGCTGAGCGCCGCGCTCATCGTCGCCTCACACGTGCGTGCCGCCGACGGTCATGCCGTCGACGCGGATCGTGGGCAGGCCGACGCCGACCGGGACCGATTGGCCGTCCTTGCCGCACGTCCCGATGCCTTCGTCGAGCTGCAGGTCCCGCCCCACGCGGCTGACCCGCGTGAGGGCGTCGGGACCGTTGCCGATCAGGGTGGCGCCCTTCACGGGCGCCGTGATCCGACCGTGCTCGATGAGATATGCCTCGCTCGCCGAGAAGACGAATTTCCCGCTCGTGATGTCCACCTGGCCCCCGCCGAACGTCACCGCGAACAGCCCCCGATCGACGGAGCGGATGATGTCCTCGGGATCGTCCTCCCCCGCGAGCATGAACGTGTTCGTCATCCGCGGCAGCGGCGGATGCGCGAACGATTCGCGGCGCCCGTTGCCCGTCGCGGGCATTCCCGTCAGACGCGCGTTGAGCTTGTCTTGCATGTAGCCCCGCAGCACGCCGTGCTCGATGAGGACCGTCCGTCCCGTGGGCGTGCCCTCGTCGTCGACGTTGAGGGAGCCGCGGCGATTGGGCAGCGTGCCGTCGTCGACGACCGTCACCAGCTCGGAGGCGACCTTCTGTCCGAGTCGTCCCGCGAAGGCCGAGACGCCCTTGCGATTGAAGTCGCCCTCGAGCCCATGGCCGATCGCTTCGTGGAGCAGGATTCCGGGCCAGCCCGGCCCCAGCACGACGGTCATCGTTCCCGCCGGCGCCTCGACGGCGGAGAGCTTGAGGATCGCCTGCCGCGCGGCCTCGGCCGCGAAGCGCCGCCACCGGTCGTCCTGCAGGAAGTGGTCGAAGGCCACCCGGCCGCCGCCGCCGAACGCCCCCACCTCGCGCTTGCCCTGCTCCTCGGCGATGACGGTCACGTTCAGCCGGGTCAGCGGGCGCACGTCGCCCACGGTCAACCCCGCGGCGGTGGCGACCAGGACGACGAGGTCCTCGCTCGTCACGCTGGCGATGACCTGCCGGACGCGCGGGTCGAAGCTGCGGGCCGCCGCGTCGATGCGTCTGAGGAGGTCGATCTTGCGCCCGAGATCGGCCGCCACCGGCGGCTCCGACAGGTCGTAGAGATCGTGCGGCGTCCCGCCGGGAATCGCCATGACCCCGCTGGTCGTCGAGCGGTCGGCGATGGCCCGCGCCTGCCGCGCCGCCTCCTCGAGGTTGGGGAGCGAGATGTCGTCGGTGTGCGCGTAGCCCGTCCGGGTACCGGCCTGGGCCCTGACCCCGGCGCCCTGGCTGACGTGGCGCGAGGCCTTCTTGATCACGCCCTCTTCGATGACGAGCTCCTCGTTGATGCGGTACTCGAGGTAGACGTCGGCGTCCTCCACCCGGCCCCGGAGCGACGAGCCGAGAAGGCGATCGATGAGACCGGGGGTGACGTTGAAGCGGTCGGCGAAGAAGCGCTCGGGTCGCGTCAGCTCTGTCATCGGGAAGGCTCCAATCCTAGCCCGGCCCCCCGTGAGCCCCAAGCTTTTTGGGCGACCGTGGACGCACCATGCTGGGACCGCCGGGATTCTTCGATTGGCCGGGACGGATCGATTCTACCGCCTCCGGGAACCCCCCGCAGCGTGACGGCGTGTGCCGAACGCGTGACGCACGGCCCCGACATGCTGTCGGAGCGGGAGGTCGTGCCACTCGAGGTTGTCGGCCTCGAATCGGGCGCGCCACTCACTGAACCACGCCACGTTATCCACCTCGCCCAGTCGCTCCTGGTACCCGAACGCAAACATGTCGAACGCGGCCACACGCGTCATGATCGCTTCACGCACGGGCAACGGTGCCTCGCTGAGCGACCAGAACGCCACGAACGCGGCCCGGCCGGACGACCGGCCCTGGAGCGCATCATCGAGCTCCCCGACCGTCGACACCGTGACGATCTCTGGCCGGCCGGGCTCACGGCGAGACCGCTCGACGACCGGCAGGCCGTGCGCCCGGAGATAAAAGCGCTGGAGCGCCGAGAACTCTGGAAAATCGAAGATCGCGTACGTACCTCGGAATCCGAGTGTGCACAGCAGCCGACAGAGGGCGCCGTAACCACCGCCGAACTCGACGATGAAGTCGACGTCGGACAGCCGGGCTCCGGTCAGGTCCTCGAAGCGACAGACGTGATAGGCCTGGGCCAGCAAGTTGCCGCTACTCGGCCGGTAGTCGACGAACGGACGAGGATCACCGACGGCGGACTCCCGAACCGCGGGCTGCCAGCGGGACCGCCATTCCGGGTGGGCTTTGAGGTAGGCGAGCCATTGCGCGATGTACGGCGCGTCGCGCTTGTACATCGGCCGGAGGACGGGCCAGCGTAGAAACCGCCGAGGATCACGCGTCAGGACGTCCTGGCGGAACTGTCTGCGATAGGCCAACCAGATCGCATCGGTCTCGGCACACGGGGCGGTCAGGGCGGGCAGACTCGTGATGCTCGAGCGCAGCGTGGCGAGGTTCGCGTCGTCGCCAGACCGCCGACGCCCGAAGAGTCGTCGACGAAGCGCGATGGCTTCGGCCGCAACTCGGAGTCCGGCTCTCCGAAATTGCTGGAGTCGTCGCCATCCTCGGGCGGCGGTCGACGGCGGTCGATGGGTGACGGTGATCCTCTACCTGCTGCGCGGACGGCCGGTTCCGGTCTTCACCAGCTCACATTTCATACCGCACGGCCATCGGAGCCGTCAAGCCATGGGTGGCTTCGGTAGTGTCTCAGCTTCGCCAAGTGCTGAGCGCCGCGGGCGTCCCGCACGAGAGCCTCGCCGCTCGAGGGGGTAGATCCGCGCCCCTGAGCGCCGCGGAGAGGGCGGGCGGGGCGGGTGGGGCTCTGGGGAACCCGTCGTCGTACGTCGTGACAGACACATCGGCGACCGACATGCGGGCGGTCTGCCAGACGGTCCGATCGGGTTTCCCAGAGCCCCACCCGCCCCGCCCGCCCGGTGGCCCGCCGGCCAATGCGTAGCCACAGTTTCGAACTGAGACCCTACCGCGGCTTCGATCGTGAACGCGGATCAGGCCGTGGACTGAAATCCCTGCACGATCTCGTGGATCCGGCGCAGGCCGATCATCAGCGATGGTCCCGGCGACAGCACGTCGGCGCCGTCCAGCTCGTGGATCTGGCCGCGGCGCACGGCGCTCACCCTCTCCCAGCCGGTACGAGCGACGATCGCGTCGCGATCGACGGGCTTGCCGCACCAGGACGCGAGGATGATCTCCGGGTCCCGCCGCACGACGTCGGCGGGATCGACGACTCGCCCCTTCGCGGAATGCTCGTCGCGGAGCTCGGCGAACACGTCCCGGCCTCCGGCGATGTCGATCGCCTCCGACACCCAGCGGATGCCCGCGATCAACGGATCCATCCACTCCTCGAAGTACACGCGCGGCCGATCGGGCCAGACGCTGGAGTACTCGCGGATCTGCCGGATCTCATCGCGCATGTCCTGGACGATGTCGCGGGCGCGGCCCTCGCAGCCGAGCGCGCCGCCGACGAGGAGGACGGCACGCAGGATGTCGTCGATGGACCGCTGGTTGGAGCAGAGCACGGTCACGCCGGCCGCGATCAGCTCGCGGGCGACGTCGGCCTGCAGATCCGAGAACGCGAGGACGAGATCGGGCTCGAGGGCAAGGATCTTGTCGACGCGAAACGTGGTGAACCCACCGACCTTGGGCTTGTCGCGCACCACGTCCGGCCGCCGCGCCGTGCCGGGTACGCCGACGATGCGGTCAGCCGCCCCGACCAGGCAAGCGATCTCCGCGGTCTCCGCGGTCAGACACACCACGCGCGACGGAAACTCGACGCTGGATTTGCCGTACATTATTTAACGTCGGGGGGAGCGAACCGCCGCTCCTCCCCGACACCCCCCACCGGGTTATGCACCGTCGAAGATCTCGTGGCGGGCGAGGCTGCGCTGGAAGGCGAGGTAGCTCTCGCGGGTCATCGGCGGCTTGGCCTTGGCGATGACCTCGCGGGCACCGCGGGCGCCGTCGGCCAGCATGTCGACGACCATCGCGGCCAGGGCCTTGGCCGGTCCGAGATACGCGAGACGCTCGTCCACGATCTCGAAGTCGGCCGCGTGGCCCGTGCCGCGCGCCCCGCCGATGTAGGGATGCAGGATCGGCATGACCTGGCTGAGATCGCCCATGTCCGTCGATCCCGTGCGGTGAGCGATGCGGCGGTAATGCTCTTCTCCGACGAGGCCCGCCACGGTGGTCCGGAAATGCTCGGCCATGATCGGGTCGCAGCGCATCGGCATGTAGCCGGGCAGCGTCTCGATCTCGACCCTGGCGCCGAGCGCGAGCGCGCCCGACCGGAATGCGCGATCGACCTTGCGCTCGGCCTCGAGGATCGCCTCCACGGTCCGGCCGCGCACGTACGTCTCGAGGCGCACGTCCCCCGGAATGACGTTCACCTGCGAGCCGCCGTGGGTGATGATCGGGTGCACACGGATCGTGTCCTCGTCGCGAAACGTCTCGCGGATAGCGTTGATGGCGGCCATCCCGATCTGCGCCGCGTAGAGCGCGTTGATGCCCATGTGGGGAGCGCCCCCCGCGTGCGCCGCCTTGCCGATGTAGCGGATGGTCTTCACCAGACAGCCGTTGTTCGAGTCCGGCACGCCCGCCTTGCCGTCCTCGGGCCGCGAGGTCGTGTGGATCATCATCGCGAGATCGACGTCGTCGAAGTGCCCCAGGCGCAGGAGCTCGGGCTTGCCGCCGAGGAACTCCAGGCGCCCGGCCCGGGCCTGGCCAACCCGCCATTCGATGTCGCCGTACTCCTCGGCCGGCACCGCGAAGAACACGACGCGCCCCGCGAGATGCTCGAAAGCCTTGGCCGCCAGCAATCCCATGGCCGCGCCCAGCACGCCGGCGATCTGGGCGTTGTGGCCACACGCGTGCGCGGCGCCCGTGCTCGGATCGGCCTCGGGATGCCCGGCGACGACGAGGGCGTCCAGCTCGCCGAGGATCGCGAACGTCGGGCCATCGCCGGCGCGTCCCGCGGCCTCCGCGCGCACGCCCGTGAGGGCCAGGCCATCCTTGGGGACGAGCCCGAGACCCGCCAGCGTCTCCGCGACCAGCCGGGAGGTCTTCGTCTCCTTGAACCCGAGCTCCGGATGGCTCCGGATTCGCTGGCCGAGGCCGATGATGTCGTCGGCCTTCCGATCGATGGCGTCGAAGATCTGCTGCTTGAGCTCATTCTTGTCCATGGCCTCAGTCCTTTACGAAGCGGTCGGGGAGAAATTCGTCGAGGCTGATCGACGGCCGTCCGCCGAGGATCCACTCGGTCATCAGGCGCGCCGTGATCGGCGCGAGCAGGATACCGCTGCGATAGTGAGCCGTGGCGATCCATAGATTCTCGATTCCAGGCCACGGCCCGAGTATCGGAAAGCCGTCGGGCGCCCACGGGCGAAAGCCGAACCACGTCCGGAGGATCGGTGCCCGGGCCAGCGCGGGCACGAGCGCGATCGCCGTCGTCAGCAGCCCGGCGATCGCCTGGGCCGTCACGGTCCGCTGGAAACCGACGCGTTCCACGGTCGCGCCGATCAGCAGCTCCCCCGACGGCCGCGGCACCAGATACGTGTCATCGGCGTGGACGCAATGGCTGAGGACCGGGGGCACGTGACCCAGCGCGATCATCTGTCCCCGGCGCGGCTCGACGGGCAGCCGGGCGCCGAACGAGGCCATGAGCGCCGCGGTCCAGGCGCCGGCGGCGAGCAGGACGCCGTCGGCCTCGAAGCGCTCGCCGTCGGCCACCACACCCCGGGCGCGACCATCCTCGACGACGACACGCGAGACCGCGCAGCCGCCGATGAGGGCGACGCCGGCGGCCACCGCGGCCCGCGCGTAGGCGACGACCAGGCGCTGATTGTTCACCCAGTGGTCGGCCTTCACGAACATCGCCCCCCGAATCTCGGTCGACAGCGCGGGCTCGCGCGTCCTGAGCTCGGCGGCATCCCAGGCCTCGACGCCGAGCCCGCGCGACACCGCCCACGCCGCGCGGTCGGCGGCGCCGCGGACGTCCTCGACGCTGTAGAGCGGATGAATCGTGCCGTGGGTGACCAGCTCCACGTCGACGCCCGTCGCCGTCCGCAGCTCGCGTGCCACCGTCGGATAGAGCCGCCAGCTCGCGACCCTCAATCGATCGTAGTCCGTCCTGGTGCCGTCGCCGAGCGGCGAGAGCACCCCGGCCGCGGCCCCCGAGGCCTCGGCGCCGGGGGCGGACCGCTCGAGAAGGGTGACCGCGCAGCCGGCCTTGGCAAGCTCGTAAGCGGCGGCGCAACCGATGACCCCGCCGCCCACCACCAGGATTTTCACGAGCTCGAAAGGGCGTCGAGGAAGCGTCTGGTCGCGTCACCGGGGGAGGCGGCGGTGAGGAGCGCGGAGATCACGGCGACGCCGTGGGCGCCGGCTCGGCGGACCTCGGAAACACGCTCGGGGACGATGCCGCCGATGGCGATCACCGGGATCCTGACGGCGGCGACGACGGCCTCGAGGGCCCGCAGACCCTGCGGCGCGCCATAGCGCCGCTTCGACGGCGTGTCGTAGACGGGGCCGAAGACGATCCAGTCCGCCCCCTCGGCTTCCGCCGCCAGGGCCTCCTCGGGGGCGTGGGTCGAGGCGCCGATGCGGAGCCGCTTGTCGACGATCTCCCGGATCTCGGCGACGGCGAGCGAGCTGTGCGTGCGCTGGACGGCGTCGGCCCCCACGGCCAGCGCCACGTCGGCCCGATCGTTCACGATCAAGAGCGCGCGGCGCTCACGGGTGGGCTCTCGGAGCCGCCGGCACAGCGCGGCCAGCTCGGCCGCCGAGAGATCTTTCTCCCTCACCTGCACCGCGGGCAATCCCGCGGCCAGACACTCGACGACGGCGCCGACGAGGTCGCGACCGCGCGCCTGCGCGCGATCGGTGACGAGACAGAGCCTCAGCTCGTCCAATCCGGCACGCCCTCGAGGGGCGACGATGCCGTGGCGTAGAGCTTCTTGGACATCCGCCCGGCCTTGGACGCCAGACGGCCGGCCTCCACGGCGAGCCGCATCGCGCGCGCCATCGCCACGGGATCGCGCGCCGCGGCGATCGCGGTGTTCATGAGGACGCCGTCACAGCCGAGCTCCATGGCGATCGCGGCGTCCGACGCCGTGCCGACGCCGGCGTCCACGATCACCGGCACCGCCACCGTCTCCAGGATGATCTTGATGTTGTAGGGGTTGCGGATGCCGAGCCCCGAGCCGATCGGGGCGCCGAGCGGCATGACCACGGCGGCGCCCGCGTCCTCGAGGCGCTTGGCGACCACGGGGTCGTCGTTCGTGTAGGGCATGACCACGAATCCATCGCGCGCCAGTGTCTTGGTGGCCTCCAGCAGCCCCTGCACGTCCGGAAACAGCGTCCGCGAGTCGCCGATGACCTCGAGCTTGACCATGTCGCCGAGCCCCGCCTCGCGCGCGAGATAGGCGGTGCGGATGGCCTCGTCGGCGGTGTAGCACCCCGCCGTGTTGGGCAGGAGCGTGTACCGGGTCGTGTCGATGAAGTCGAGAATCGACTCCCCCTTGCCGGGCAAGCTCACGCGCCGGATGGCGACGGTGACGACCTGGGCGCCCGACTCCTCGTGGGCCTGCCGCATGATCTCGTTCGACGAGTACTTGCCCGTGCCCACGATGAGCCGGGACGAGAACTCTTTGCTCCCGATCACAAGATTCGTGTCGTACATGATGTCGATCTCCTTAAAGCTCGCCTCGGACGGCGGGGCCCCAGCCCGATCTTCGATCATTTCACCGCTCGGCTCGCCGCCCGAGCGCGGCTCACCTCGCACTGCCACGTCCTGCGGCTCGCACTACCCCCCACCCATCGGTCTGACGACTTCCACGCGGTCTCCCTCCGAGAGCTCGACGGCGGCGTAGGCGCTCTTCGGCGTGATCTCGCGATTCACCGCGATGGCGGTGAACTGTCGCGGCACGCCGAGGAGTGCCAGGAGACCGTCGACCGTCGTCCCCGCGGCCACGTCTCTCGGTTGACCGTTGACGGTGATCTTCATTTCGTGAGAGCTCGCCTCGCCCGACAAAACAAAAACGACCGCTCCCCGTTCACGGGTGCGGCCGTCGGTTCCCTCCGCCGTGTTCCCTTCGCTGGGATTATCCAGAGCAGGTTCGAGGGGTCCCGGGCCGCACCCGGTTCTCAGGAATCCTCCCCCCACGGCGAACAGGCGAAGTATAGCACCGGCGCGGCGACCGTCCACCGGTGGCGGATCGTGCGTAGTGTCTCAGTTCGAAACTGTGGCGACCCAATCGCCGCCGATCCACCGGGCGGGTGGGGCGGGTGGGGCCTTGGGAAACCCGATCGGACTGTCTGGCCCACCGCCCGCCGGTCGGTTGCCGGGACGCCTGTCCCGACGTACGACGACGGGTTTCCCAAGGCCCACCCGTCTCTCCCGCCCTCCACGCGGCGCTCGGGCCGCGGAGGCGTGCAGCGAAGGACTCGCGTGGACTACCGACGATCACGGCCGACCTCAAGCCAGCGTGTCGTAGGAAGGTTGGGGGCCC
>WNGF01000379.1_pt1 | contig 66151 bp, 51 predicted proteins | sample 5400641 | NCBI WGS metagenome assembly WNGF01 (sample SAMN13153371, study PRJNA577476) | soil metagenome | isolation source: 80 cm soil or saprolite under grassland replicate 2 | place: USA:California | collected 2016-06-15
CGATAGCACCAGCGTGATCGCCGCCGTCAGCGTCGTCTTGCCGTGATCGACGTGCCCAATCGTGCCCACGTTCACGTGCGGCTTCGTGCGCTGAAATTTGCTCTTCGCCATTTGCTATCTCCGGCTCTTTCGTTGGTTCTTCCGCTTCGAATCGTCTGGCTCCGCCACCGATTCGAAAGTAGCTATTCCGGACAAAAGTAGGGATTCACTTTTGTCCGCAGTCCTGTGGTGCCCATGGAGCGGATTGAACGCTCGACCTCTCCCTTACCAAGGGAGTGCTCTACCACTGAGCTACATGGGCGAAGTCCTTCGCCCGGCATGCGTTCCAGATTTGGAGCGGGTGAAGGGAATCGAACCCTCGTCATAAGCTTGGAAGGCTTCTGCTCTACCATTGAGCTACACCCGCGATGCCGTCTTGCTTTCGGGCGCGCCTCGATGCCCCGCGGACAGGTACCGATCTGGTGGAGGGGGAAGGATTCGAACCTTCGAAGGCAGAGCCGGCAGATTTACAGTCTGCTCCCTTTAACCGCTCGGGAACCCCTCCGACGAAACGTGCGATTGTAGCAATTCCTCGGCCAAACTGTCAAACTGCCCGCACCCCTCGTGGCAACGTCATCGATGTTGCAGCAACCGACTGATTCACAATGAGAAGAGGTCGATGACGCGCCTCGGCCTGCCCGCATGAAATCGTCCAAAATACGGTCACGCGGGCGCCTGCGGGCCGTGGCAATCCTTTTTCGTTAAACTTCCAGGTCAGCCGGACCGCGCGGCCCTGTTGCGCGGCATTCGAACCCCATGCCCGATTCGCGCGCGTTCGACTTCGTCATCGTCGGCGCCGGTTCAGCCGGCTGCGTGCTCGCGAACCGCCTCACCGCGAACGGCCGCCATTCGGCGCTTCTGCTCGAGGCAGGGCCGCCCGACCGCTATCGGTGGATCCACGTCCCGATCGGCTACGCGAAGACGATGTTCAATCCGCGGGTCAACTGGTGCTTCAGGACGGAGCCGCAAGCACACATGAACGGCCGTGAGGTGTACTGGCCGCGAGGGAAAACGCTCGGCGGCTCGAGCTCGATCAACGGCCTCATCTACGTGCGCGGACAGCCGGAGGATTACGACCATTGGGCCGCGCTCGGCAATCCTGGCTGGGGCTACGCAGACGTTCTGCCGTACTTTCGGCGCCTCGAGCACAACGTGCGCGGCGCGAATGCCTGGCACGGCGCCGACGGTCCGCTGTGGGCATCCGATATCGGCGCGAAGCACGAGCTGATCGAGGCGGTGATCGAAGCGGGCGCCGAGCTCGGCATTGCGCGCAACGACGATTTCAACGGCGCAACGCAGGAAGGGGTCGGCTACTACCAATTGAACACGCGCCGCGGTTTCCGGTGCTCGACGGCGGTCGCTTATCTGCGGCCGGCGCGCAAGCGCCCGAACCTGACCGTCGAAACGAATGCGCACGCGACACGCATCGCTTTCGACGGTCGCCGTGCGCGCGCCGTGACTTATCGCAAGCAAGGTCGTGACGTCACCGTTGCCGCGAATCGCGAGGTCATCGTCGCGGCCGGCGCGCTGCAATCGCCGCAGCTGCTGCAGCTCTCGGGTATCGGCCCGTTCGCGCTGCTTCGACAATTCGGCATTCCGCTCGTCCACGAACTGGCCGGCGTCGGCGAGAACCTTCAGGACCATCTGCAGGCGCGCGTCATCTTCCGCTGCATGAAACCGATCACGACGAACGACGTGCTCGTGTCCTGGTGGCGCACGGTGCGCATGGGCGCGCAGTATGTCTTGACGCGTACCGGACCGATGGCGGTCGGCATCTGGAATTTGCGAAGAACACCGCCGGCACGATCTTCCATCCGTCCGGGACGACGAAAATGGGACCGGCGGGCGATCCGCTCGCCGTCGTCGACGCGTCGCTGCGCGTTCACGGGATCGACGCGCTGCGCGTCGTCGATTGCGGCATCATGCCGACATTGGTCTCGGGAAACACCAACGCGCCCGTCGTGATGATCGCGGAAAAAGCCGCCGACGCGATCCTCGACGACGCACGCTGAGGCAGCGATCGCGGATTCACCGTCGGGATGCCGACGTTCACGTTCGGATCCGGCGTGCTCGCCGAGGCAGGGCCGAACGCGCAGGAGCTCGGATTGAAGCGCGTGGCGCTGTTCACCGATTCCCGATTGCGTGCGAGCGAACATGTCGCGAAAGTGCTTGCGTCGCTGCGCGAGTCGAAGGTCGACGTCGCCGTGTACGACGAGGTCGTCATCGAGCCGACCGATGCGTCGTTGCAGCACGCCACGCGCTTCGCCGCAGACGGCCGCTTCGACGGGTACGTGTCGGTCGGCGGCGGCTCGGTGATGGACACGTGCAAGGCCGCGAACCTCTACGCGAGCCAGCCGGCCGAGTTCATGACGTACGTGAATGCGCCGATCGGTGCGGGACAGAAAGTCCCCGGGCCGGTGAAGCCGCACATTGCATGCCCGACGACGTCGGGCACCGGGTCCGAGACGACCGGCATCGCGATCTTCACGCTGCGCGCGCTGAACGCGAAGACCGGCATCATCTCGCGCCGCCTGATTCCGACGATCGCGCTGATCGATCCGGACACGGCGGCGTCGCTGCCGAGAAATGCGGTTGCGGCGACCGGATTCGACTGCATGAGCCATGCGCTGGAATCGCTGACCGCTCGCGCGTATCCGCGGCGGCTCAACCCCGCGCAAGGCGTGAGCAGGCCCGTGTCGCAGGGCGCGAATCCGTTCTCGGATCTGCTTGCGGCGGAAGCATTGCGTAACGTTGGACGGTTCCTGGTGCGCGCGGTCAATGATGCATCGGACATCGAAGCGCGCACCGAGATGATGTACGCCGCGATGCTCGCGGGCATTGCGTTCAACGCCGCCGGGTGCCATCTGCCGCATGGGTTGTCGTACGCGGTGTCGGGACTCACGAAGGATTGGCACGTGCCGGGTTATCCCGAAGGCAAGACGCTCGTGCCGCACGGCATGGCGGTCGTGCTGAACAATCCGTCGGTGTGGCGTTATACCGCGCCGTGCTTACCTGAGCGGCATCTGCACGCGGCGCGATCGTTGGGTGCGGAAACGCGTGGCGCTGGTCCGGCTGATTCGGGCGAAGTCCTGGCGCAGCGCGTGATCGAACTGATGCGCGCGACGAAGATGCCGAATGGGTTGACGGCGTTGGGATTCGTTGCGAGCGACGTCGATGCGCTCGCGACCGGTGCAGAACCTCAATACCGCGTGATCAAGAACGCGCCGAAGGATGTGTCGAGGGAGGATTTGCGGGCGTTGTTCGGCGCGGCGATGAGCTATTGGTGACAACGCGCATCGTCACGCCGACGAGCTTTCGCGCGAAGCGAAAGTATCCAAGCGCACACGCTATCGGATGCGATCGAAGGGTAGCGTCCTTAGCGATTGGAGCAGCATGAATAGGTTCCTGCCCTGGGCTTGTCCGATGGCGAGCTCCTTGGAAGCGCCCTTCGGAGTGAACGAAATCAGCAGCTGGTGCGTAACAGTCCGACTGAATCCAAATAGCTCGGCTCCCGGGCCCGTAAATCGTGTCAGCGTCCAATTCGGTCCAGCCGAGACGCTGTTCGTTATGACGAACTTCAGCGACGTGCTGAACCCGGTATGTTCCGGATCGAACTTCGCAGCCTTGTTATCGGCCGAGACCGCGGAGAACGATTTGGCTATGGCATCTTCCAATCCGAGGTCGCCGTCGAGAAAGGCCATCGCACTGGTTTTTCACAGGCGGTACCATCGAGCTCTTTTATGTGAATCGTGAGGCTGAGCACGAAAATGTTCTGCTGGGTACGGTCGTGGCTACCCGATAGCCGAGCAGAAAATGCGTGGGCTGCAGGTAGCTCAAAGAAGGTTTGATGCCGGCCTCATCGTCGACTTGGAGCGTCAAGTCGGCAACGGCGAGCCAGCCGTGCTCCGTCAATTGCGGGTGCTTCTGGCTCGATTGATAGATTTCACACTCGATTTTCTTGACCAGCGTTGAGATGTTTACCCGGTCTTCGGGGATCGATGGAAACGACGCGCATCCAGTAAGCAGCGCAGCGATCGCGAGAACCATCGTTGCGCCTTGTCGCATGGTGATGTCTTCCGTTAAAGCGCAACGCCGATGCTGCCTTGCAGACCGCTCGCGCCATGAATCGGTGGCATCTACGGCGTCGAACACATGAATCGAGCGGCCGTAACGCGTGTGTTCTGCAACGTTTGCACGTTGTCTTCCAGACCGCTTGACGCGCCTTCGCCGTTCGGTGCCGGTATGCGCGGAGTCGACCAGAATGGTTCGGCGATGCACGTTCCGCACTGATTCGGACCCGCCATGATCGTCCGCCAGCCCGGACTCCGGAATTGCGTCGGGCGGACAAATCCCGCGCTGAACGTGAATGCCCCTCTGCGGCCCTCCGTGATGTCGTGCTCGGCACCCATCAAGTGTCCGATTTCGTGCGCGATTCCATAGGTGGGGCCGGAGATCTTTTGGTAGTTGACCACTGCGAACGCTTGACCGGCGAAGGACTCTGGATGGCCAACGTGCTGAGCCTGCATCGTAAAACCGACGTATCCGCCGAGCGACGGCTTGTCCACCAGTAGCACGACAATGTCGGCCTTGTGTTCCCGGCGCAGGCGGCGAATTCGCGCCATTTCGGGATCGACCCCGTCTCTGAGCGCCACCCAGGTCTTGCACGCCAACTCGGCGTCGCCGGCATACTCGGTGGGCAACACGCCCACCACATTGAGGCTCATCGTGATGCCGCTCGCCGTGAACGCGGCGTTCGCTATGTCGATTGCGTTCCGAACGTCGCTGATTACTTGATCGTCACCGGTATCGGGCGGTTGGGCCAACGCGTTGCGAACCGCGGGCGTGTAGAGGACCAAAACATCGACCGTGTCGCCGCGGTCCGCGTCGCACGCCTGTTCTGCGGCAGGCTTTGTCAGGTCGTCGAGCGGCGGGCAGGTGTCCGTTTCATCACCGAGAGGCGCCGTACGATCGAGCTGTTCCAAGATAAAGCCGGTCCCTTTGCTGATGCGGGCTCTGAAAAGCTCACGGTCATCGGTCATTAGCTCCGCGCTGAACGCGCGATTACGCACCGTAATCGTCACGGTGCCCTTCGAGCCGACCTGCCCGCGCCAAACGAATTCTCGCGGTCCGAGCTCGTAGGCTTTGATCAACTTTGCGACCAGCGCTGCCTTGTCTTTTGTCATCGGCAGCAGGATCTCCGGGGTCGTGGCGACGAACTTGTCCAGAAGCGGCGCAATGCCCTGGCACGACAATGCGCCCCTTGATCTCGCCGGAACCGGACACTCTGCGATCGTTCGCCACAACGGTTCTTGCTGCGCCTCGGCGGTCTGCACCGCGGCCAGCAGCAGCGCCAACGATAACTTGACAAGCCGCACCGCGCGTCCCGGGCGAATACCGCGCGTGTAGCCGGGTCGCATTACGGCGTCGTGCACTTTTGGCAGCCGCCCGTGTAAACGTCGCCGTCGCAGCCGTCGGGACACAGCGGCTGCACTCCGCATTTCGCGGGCTTCGGAGACGGACAAACCGCGGATCCGGGAGCCGGCTTGCTGTCGTCGAACGTCAGCTCCGACTTGATAGTTACCGACGGCGACATTCGGGTCGCCATTTCCATTGCCTCGAACATCCGCCGCGGCTTCTGCACGTGCTCGGCAAAGAACCAGTACTCGAGGCTTGTCGGCGGCGGGGTGTCGTTCAGTTTGTCGCAATTGCCACACTTGATGAAGGCATCGAGCAGCTCCTTCGTCCCTTCCACCTGTCGGAGGCTCGCATCGAAGGCCTGCAGGAAGCCGATGTCTCCCTTAACGACGGCATGGTATGTCTTGAGGATCATTGGATTGCGCTCGGTTGCGACCGTTTCGTTTGCGGAGCAAACCGACAGAGAAGCGGCGGTCGCGATTACTGCAGCTACGGCTCTGAGAAGCAGCGTTTTCATGGGTTTTCCTTTCGCGATCGAGACACGTTCAAGAAGCGATGTACCAGGTCCGTGAAGCCGGCTTGCGCGAGTGCGCTAGAACACGAGACTGATTCGTCCGAACACGAGACGCCGCTTCGCGATGCGCGGATTGACGGGATCGGTTTCGAACACGTTTATGGAGTTGTCGAACAGGTTCCGCGCCCCGACCGCCAGGATTCCGTAGCGCTTGGGCAGCCGGTACTCGAGAGAGACGTCCGTTATCCAGGCGCTGTCGGACACGTCGAACCTGCCGGTGCTCGGGTCGGCAGAGAAGGTACCGCTCTGCCTGACGTAGCTCACGGCTGCTCGGAGCATTAGCGAACGGCCTGCAAAGAACGCCAGGCCCAAAGGCAAGCGCTGCGTGCTTACGTCGACGATACCCTCCGGCCCTGTCAAATCGTCCGGGCGCATGATTCGCTCGTACTCGTACTCCGCGGACGCCGCGAGCTGATAGTCCGATGCGGGACTCAGGCGGAAAGTCTTGTAGTAATAAGCGTTGGCGGCGCGCTCCTTCCACTCCATCTCGCCGACGTTGAAGTTGGGTACCCGCAGCTTGCGACCGGTGACTTCGAACCCGGCGAACGCGTCCAATGCGATCTTGGTGTCGATGCCGAACCCCGCACGACGGGACAGCGTTCCATCGCGGTCGCCGTACAGCAGATCGAATCCGGTGAAGAACTGATTGAAGCCCGCCACCTCGGTCGGCTCCAGTGTCTGGCTTCCTATGAATGGACGCTTGATCGACGACGTAAATGCCCCGCGTATCGTCACGCGCGGATCGGGCGACCAGATGATTCCGAGCTTCGGGTTCCACCGATAGCGCACGTCCTTGTCGCCGAAGATCGTATTCGTAAGGTAGAACCAGTCTCTTGAAATGCCCGCCTCGACGACGATGGGGACGCTGCGCGGCGCCCAGGACGCATAGACGTAGGCAGTCGTCGCCTTCGTCCGAATGTCCCGCTCCTCGATCGGCAAGCGGTTCTTTTCGACGATGTGTGCGAACCCGGCGACGATCTGGCCGAAGTCGTACTTTGCCGTCCGCTGGAGTTCGGCGGTGTCCGCCCTGGTGTCGGTCTGGGTGAAAACCGAATCGTCCGGAAGGATGGATGCCGATCTCGTGCGTTCTTCGTGAAGCACCATCCATATCCAGTCCGCGTTGGAGCTTTCCACTTGCCGTCCACCCAAGCGGGCCGCATCGCTCTTCTCTTTGATTCTTGCCGGGAAGACGAGATTCGGGTCGAAATTGAAGAACGTTTGGTCGAGGTCGAACTCGGTTCTGCGCACATCCGCCTGCACCGATGTCCTGGGAGAGAACTCGGCCTGCACGAACATGTCGTACGCGTTCTTCCTGGCCGAGTTGTTCTCCGCGAAGCCGTCCGTCTCGTAATGCAACTGGCTCGCCGCGTAAGCGACGTTTCCGCTGAGCCCGCTTGCGATCAGCTGATCGCCGAAAGTGCCGCGCGTTCCGCCGATGCCATCGAATTGCAGCCGAAGCTGGTCTCGGCTGAAGAGCTGGTTGAACTCGTTCGTTCCGAGCCGCGTCGGCCCGGCCTGGCGCAGTATCACGAGATTGTCGCTACTGATCAGCGGTGGGATCGGCGAGCTCGTCAGCGGCTGTCTCAGCTGCGCCTGCAGCGCCTCGCTGACGCGCGCGATGTCGTGACGCGGCATATTGGCATAGGCAACCGCGAGCTCTCGATGTGCGGAATCGTTCGCAAAGTTGTCTGCCAGCGCCTTCGTGCTCTCGGAGATCGCCAGCTTTTCGAAGCCGAGCTCCCGGTAGATTGCCGCAACCTCGGTCGTGCGTGCCGCCCTGTCGTCGTCGAGCAGCAGACTGGAGCGGTAGACGGCGCGGTTGTTGTTCTTCTCGATGGATCTCGTGAGGTTGTCGAGCGCGTCCACGGGGCGGTTGTCGACGTACGCCACAATGGCGTCGTAGAACCACGGCGTTGGATCGTGCGGGTCGCGCTGCTTGGCGAGCTCGAATTGTTTCGAAGCAAGCGCATCGCGCTTCTCTTCGTAATACGCCTTGCCCAGATAACTGCGTATCAGCGAATTCGCAGGATCGAGGACCGCCGCGATCTCGAGCTCTTCGCGCCCCCCACTCAAGTCGCCCTCCCGAATCCTGGCGAGTCCCAATCCCAACCGAGGCAGCGGATCGCCCTGATCGAGCCTGATCGCCTCCTTGAATGCTTTCTTCGCCTTCGCGATTTGGATACTGATCAAATTCGCGAAACCGAATACGGTCTGAACCTTGCCGAGGTCGGGATTGCGAGCTCGCGCATCCTCCGCCGTCGCGCGCGCCTTCTCGAGCTCGCCGACGGACATGTAAAGCTCGGCCAGCCGCGCGAGGAACAGCGCGCTCGGAGCGACCGTGGATCGCGCCTTTTCCATCGTTCTGACCGCGTCCTCGATCCGAAACGCAGCTTGCTGCGCATACGAAAGCGCGATCCACGCAGCCGGCGACTTCGGATCGGCCTCCGTCGCCTTGGTCGCCTCGTCGATCGCCTTGTCTTTTTCGTTCCTCACGACCGCGACGATCGCGAGCAGCGCGTGCGCGTTGCTGTTGCTCGCATCGATGCGCAACGCTCGATCGATGAACCGCTGAGCCTCATCGAGCCGGCCGACCGACAGCAGCGCGCCCGCGTAGCGCGTGAGCAGCTGCGGATCGTTCAATCGCTCCGGCGTCGTCCCGGGCTGCGCGAGCGCCGCGAGGTCGGCCTGCACAGACGCGTAGTCGAAGACGGCCGGGTAATAGAGCGCCCACTTAACTTGATCGACGGGCTCGACGACGATGTCGCCTCTCGCGATCGGCGGTTGGCCGGCGCGCCCGCTGACGGCCATCGCCGCGACCCGCGATTTTTCGCCGACTTCGCATTTCTCGTCGTCATACAACGCGACCGTCGCGCTCGCCCCGTCGATTCGGGCCGAGCGACCTGCATTGGATGCGCAAACGCGCCCTTCCTGCAGCGCGACTGCGGCCTCGCTTTCCGTGACGGTCACCGTGAATTCGGTGCCGTCTACGTTCGCGTTGATGAACGGCGTTTCCACGGTGAACGACCTGGGCCTCGTTCGAGTGATGACATGCAGGGCTCCGCGGTTGAGCCTCATCACCCAGGTCGTCTCCTGACCGGCATTTTCGACGCCTCGCAGCGTGAGGCTCGACTTCTGGTCGAGCCGCAGCGTCGTCTCGTTGCTGAGTAAAAGGAGCGCGGCGCGACTGCGTTCCGAAACGTTGACGACGTAGCGCGCGCAAAGATCGGCATTCGGCGCGACGTCGTCGACCCGCCTACCTTGGGCATCGAGAACCTCGACCTTGCCCTCGAGCGAGACGAGTCGAGCAACCGCCGGTGTGCATTTATGCTGAGCATGCGCGGCCGGAAGCCACGCGGCGACGGTCATGATGACCACGCCGACCGCGCCTGTCCGCGAGAAGCAGCCGCGCAACCGTCGCATACCAACCCCGTCGGTCGACCTGATCCCACCCAGGCGCCGGGTTTGCATCGACCGAGGATACCGCTGGGATTCCCCTTAAAACTCACCCGCTTAGGTGAGGACTCCGACGTCGTCTACATGCTGTACTGGTCGATTCGCGCCGATATTGCACTGCCATAGCGCTGTCGTAAAGGGGTTATTCGCTATTTCTTTTCCAGCACCACGGTCCAATCCCACGCGCCGATTGGCGGAGCCGCAACGAACTGCTGCGCGCGCGTGAGATAGAAGCGCGACGGGCCGTCGTCCGGGCATTCACGCAGGATTTCCGCGAATCTCGCTTGTGCATCGTCGAACCGCGCGCCCCGGTAGGCGGCAAGCGCTTCGGCAAACCGTTCGCGCAACCAGCGGGCAGGATGCGCGTCCGCCTGCTTGCGCGCAACGAGCTCGCACACGGTCAGAGGCCTCGTCTTGCCGGCAAAAAGGAAGCTGCCGATCGGCCGAACGACGAACTCGTCGAGCCCTTCGACGATGTCCTGGGATGCGAGGACCGTCGTTGCCAAGTATTTGTTGAGACCTTCGATGCGAGTCGCGGTATTGACGATATCGCCGACGGCTCGGTACTCGAAGTGCTGGCCGGCTCCGATGCTTCCGAGCAGCAACTCGCCCGAATGCAGTCCGATGCGGGTCCGAAGCTTCGGACGGCCGGGAACCGCGCCGTTGAAATGCTCGAGCGCTTCCGCGATTTCCAGCGCGGCATGGCACGCGTTTCGCCGAAGCGAGATATCGGAAACCGACGACGCCCATATCGCGAGCACGGCATCGCCGACGACATCGGAAACGACGCCGTTGCGTTGTGCGACCGGTTTGAAGACCTCGGCGAAATAATCGTTCATCAGTCGAGCGAGCTCGCGCGGGCCCATCGTTTCGGAAATCGTGCTGTATCGCTCGACGTCCGTGTACAGACAAGCGCCGTAAACGAGCTGGTTGTCCGACTTCGCAGGCCCTATCCCCTTCGCGAGCTGATCGACGACCGAGTTGGGCAGGAAATAGCCGAATGCCTGCTTGATGACCTCGCGCTCCTTTCGCACGTCCCGATAGTTCAACGCGATACCGCCGAATAACGCTAACGGCGCCTGCAAGGCCGCCGGAATGAGCAGCGGCACCATCCACGCGTACACGTCGAACAGTCCGACCGCGATCACGAAGTAGATGCCCGTCAACAGCGCGACGATGACGATGGCGAGCGATGGTCGAAACATTCGAGCGCCGACACCCAGCACCGTACCCCAGAGCAAAATGGCGGCAAAATGCCAGCCGGCCGGGATTGGCCGGAGCTCGTTGCCTTCCAACAAGTTCGCGAAAGCTGTCGCTGCAACCTCGACGCCGCTGATACGCAACCTGCTCGGCGCGTTGTAGACCGTGTTGTAATCGTCCCGCACGACATCCTGTGCGTCCGGCGTCAGCGCCGAATAGCCTATGAATATCGCCTTGCCTTCGAGCTCGTTTGCCGGCATGTTGCCCACTTGGCCTTGCGCGATCGACGGCGCCACTTGCAACAGCTCGTTATAGGAAATCGTCCTGATCGTTCGAGGGGGCCCGTAAAAATTCAGGTAGCGCTCGTCGCTGCCGGCGTAGAGCCCAATCAGCCCTTTGACCAGGCGTCTGTCGCGCGCAGTCATCGCCCCGTCTTCGCCAGCATCGATCGCGTGGAAGACTTTCTGTGCAGCCGACGGATTTGCCAGCACCGCCCTCCGAGTGGCGGTCATCGCAGCTTCGATGTGCGAGGCAGAACCGAACGACTCCAACGGCGCGGGCGACGCCGATCCGCCCTGCCAAAGACGGACAAAATGATGATAGGCGGGCAGCGCATGGATCTGGAACGCCATCGCCGGCAAGGTAGGCCGAGTTGACCCAGCCGCGATGAATGCCCAGTACGTATCGACGCGCGACGATTTCGGCAGTGCAAAAGCGGCGCGTCTTGTCGATGCCTTCTCCAGGACCTCGATCGGAGAAATGCGTTGATCGAGGACGAATTGGCCGGCGGAATCGCGCCGCAGGGTTTCGGCGATGATGACGTTGCCGGCTTCCTGGATTGCGTCTGCAAATTGCGCATCCCCTTGCGGCTCGTGCGGGATCTCGAATGCAAGGTCGAACACGATGACAGTGGGATGCGCGGCCGCGAGAGTACGCACGAGCCGGGCATGAGTTGCGCGCGGCCAGTCGCTCGGCTTGGGCGGCAGGCGCAGCTCCTTCCGGGCCTGTTCGTCGATCGCGACGATTACAACATCGAGCGGCGGTGCTACGGGACCGCGCAAGTTGAACAGCCAATGGAGGCCGACGTCATCCTCGAGCGCCATTCCATCGGGGGTCGCGCTGATCACGACGCCGACCAAACCGATCAGCAATCCCAGTACGATGCCTTTGATCGGACGTACGGTGCGCAACGCGGCGCTTCCAATCAAACCGCTGCCGCCGCCAGCTGAGCGAGCGCCAGCAACCTTCCGCTCACTGCATTGCGGTCGTTCACTTCGAGTCGCGCGTAAACCTGCTTGACGTGGTAGCTCGCGGTGTTGAACGTCAGCCCCATCTCTTGCGCGATCTCGCGGTTGCTCTTGCCTTGGGCAAGCAGCACCGCGACCTCGCGCTGTTGCGGCGAAAGGTCCGCCAGGCCGGTGCCGCGCACCAGCGAGATCGATCGCGACTCCTCGCGGCGAATCAATAGCCCGATTTGACCCGCGCGACGCCCTCGCGCGTCGGGCAACAGAAAGGCGCGTAGCGCGAAGCGTCCCCACGGCGACGCGCGATGCAGCTGCCACTGCTCGCCCTGCTGGTTCTGGCGCGTCGAATCGTTGCAGATCTGGCGCAGAAAGCCTTCGATGATCGATGCTTCGTTGCGCGCGTTACGCGGCGAAACTTCGGACAGCGCCGCCAGACGGAGCAGGCGATGCCATGGCTCGGGCGCGCTCAGTATGGTGCCGTTGGCGTTGACGATTCCAAGGTGCTCTTCGATGACGACGGACGGATCTTGGCCGTCCGTCGCCGGAAGCTGCCTCGCGAGCCCGCCCGCCAGATAGCGCAGCAGCCCGCGCAGCATGTCGGCGTTGTCGCGTCCGAACCCGCGATCGGTACGACCGCGGTAGAAGCTGATCTGCGCGAACGCTTCGGGTCCGTTGGCGAGCATGCCGTACATCACGTGATACGCATCGAGCGGGCGCATCACGTCCTGGAAATACTCGGATTGCTGCTCGGCCTTGCTGAACGAATGTAACGAGACGGGATCCGGCGCGAGTGCACGATGCAGAAACGCACTCGCAAACCCTTCGCGCGCCGTTTGGTAGTGCCGCTCGTAATAACGTGTCATCGCTTCGGGTGGCAGCATGCGCTCCGCATAGAGACTCACCATCTCGCCTTGCGCATCGACCCAGAAAACGCCCGCTGAATGCGATGGAATGAGCACGCGCAGCGCCGGCAACAGCGACTGCACGAGCGCCTGAGCAGGCACGTTCAATCCGCACAGCTTGCGAATGAAGGCGATGTCGCGGGCCCGTGCCATTTTCCGATCGCGTTCGATGTCACCGCGACCACTGCGGTGTCCGCCCGATTGTACGCAAGCAGGAGCGAGCGCAACAGCGGCCGGGCTTCCGGACGTTTGCCTCTGCTGAAACTCCCACCCAAACGGGTCACCCACGGCCTCGCACAGCCCTGCACCTTCGCGGGATCCCACTCGTCCGGGTGATGAACCGACGCGCTGCGCTCCCTATCGTGTGATGCATCGGCAGTAGCGCACACCAAGGGGCCGACCGGATGGGCCGACAGCTCTTCGACTGGGTCGCAGCGTTATTGATGCTTCGCCTTTTGGTCGCCGTCCTGTGTGCACTTGCCGTGCAACGCCTGCTCTCGTGGCTGCAACGCGTGCTCGGAGCGAGCGAAGCGTCTGCAGATCGCCGGGTTCGCAACGCCGCGGCGACGCGCAACCACCGAAAACAGCACACCGGCGTTCGTCGAGTTCGCCGGCGAGAAGCGGCCGACAGTGCCGTACCGCTCGGTCAAAGCAGCAACTAAACAAGGGAGAGGACGATGAACAGGCACCTGAAGACGACGATCGTTGTGTTCGCTATCGCACTTGCCTCCGTCGGCATCGCGTATGCCGACCGCGATGGCAACGGCGCTGACGGAAGCGGCGCCGACAGCGGCGACAACAGCATGAGCCAGTGGCATGGCGAATCGTACGCTGCGTTTCACCGCGGTGAGATCGGCGACTTCTACACGAGCCCGGCCGAGGTGGCGAGCTCGAGGGCGCCCGTTACGCCGCCCGGCTCGGCGCTCGCCGTCGCGCCGATCGGGAAATGGGGCGTCGGCCACGCGTTCCGCGACGACACCGCCGCCTGAGCGATCAACCAAGCCACCGCACGGCCGACCGGCGTCCTCGCGTCGCGTGAACAGGATGTACGGCGAGCATTGCGAAAGGAGATCCGCATGAGCTGCAAAGACCGATTGCCGAAGGTGATCGCATTCACGTGTTCCGTGGCGGTCGGCGTCGGCGCGTTCGCCGGGCTCACCGCGTGGGGATTTTCGCTGCTCGGTCCGATTGAGCAACAGATCGTCGCGTCGAGCGTCAACGCGAACGGTTCCCTTTTCATCCGTACGACCCAGACAGGAGATGGTCATGCTAAGCCGTAAAACTGCAATCGCAGCGGCGCTGTCGCTGCTGTGCACGGGCGCGATCGCTGCGCCGTCGCCGCTCGCGTCGCTGCAACTCGGCGACAACTCCGCCGGGATCGCGTTCGATCCCGTTCTGCGCTACGCGTTCGTGACCAACTACGACGACGGCACGCTTTCGGAGATCGACGTCGACACGCTCGCGGTGACAGCGATCATTCCCGCCGGCGAAAAGCCGCGCCGCGTCGTCAACGACGCCGTCCTGCATCGCCTCTACTACGTCAACGACACGTCGCCCGGCGAAGTGACGGTGCTCGACACGAAGGTGAACGGCATGCTGGCGCGGATCGAGGTCGGCGACCGGCCGCGAAACATCGCCGCTGACTTCCAGAAAGGCGAGGTGTACGTCAGCAGTCGCGACGCCCGTTCGCTCTCCGTGATCGACGTGGCGACCAACCGCGTGATCGCGACGGTCGAAACCGGCCGCAATCCCGGCGGGATCGAGGTCGACACCCGGCTGCACCGCATCTACGTGCCGAGCGGACCGGATGGCACGGTCACGATCATCGACCAGAACACGCATGAAGTGCTGCAGACGATCGCGGTCGGCCGCAATCCGGGCGCGGCGACGGTCGACGAGCGGACCGGCAAGGTCTACGTCAACAACGTCGACGATCGAACGATCTCGGTGCTGGACGGCACGGGTGCGCCCGTCGCGATGCTGCCGAGCGGCGCCGGCTCGACATTCGGTACGATCTCCGCCGTCTACCATCGCTATTACCTGCCGAACGCGACCGATGGAACGCTCACCATCGTCGACACCGACAACGACATTGTTTCGAGCACGCTCGCAGTCGGCGCGTCGCCAGAGCAGGCGGTCGTCGACGCCGCTGCCGGCAAGGTCTACGTCGCCGACCGGAACAGCAACTCGATTGCGATCGTCGACGCAGCGACCGAAACGGCCGCCGGAACCTTCGCGGCCGGCGTGCAGCCCTCCAGGATCGCTTCGGCGATGGGCAAGCTCTTCGTCGTCAACGAAAACGGAAGCGCAGCCGATTCGCTGACGATTGCCGCCGAGCCGCCGTCGAGCGACGACACGAACATCGTCACCGAGTATTACAGCAACGAGTTCGGCCGGTACTTCCACAGCGCCGACCCGCTCGAGAATCGCGTCATCGGTGATGGCATCTTCGGCGACGACTGGAACCGTACGATGGAGTTCTGGCGCGTGTGGAAGTACGCGGCGCCCGGGCGCGTTCCGATGTGCCGGCTGCTCGGTTTCGAACAGGACAGCGTTTCGCACCTGTACACGCCGTATGCCTCCGAGTGCGAAACGCTGAAATCGACGGGCTCGTGGCAATACGAAGGGACGAGCTATTACGTCACGTTGCCCGATTCATCGCAGCGTTGCATGGGCGGTACGTCGCCGCTGTTCCGCCTGGTCATGGGTTCGGCCGACATGGCCGACTATCGGTACACGACGGATCCGGCGCTTCGCGATTCGATGCTCGCGAGCGGCTGGACCGCCGACGGCGACGTGTTCGCCTGCGTGCCCGAATTGCGTGCATCGAATCCGGCAACGGCGCACGTCGCGCGCGCGATCATCACCCTGCCTCGCTCGCGGATGGAACCGTAGCTTCGCGCGCACATGCCGGCGGCATCGCGACATTGCGAACGCCGCCGGCAGAGCACCCGGTGTCCTGACAGACCTTATCAGCCGGCGGTTGTTTCGGTCGATGTAATGGCGCCCGCGAGCAAGTCCGCGTCGCGCCGCACTCGCGACGCGGGCAATCTGACCGAAAACGTGCTTCCCTTGCCCGGCTCGCTTGCGATCTCGAGCTCGGCCTGGTGACGCAGCAGCACGTGCTTGACGATCGCAAGGCCGAGGCCCGTGCCGCCGGTCGCACGCGAGCGGCTGCGATCGACCCTGTAGAACCGTTCAGTGAGACGCGGCAGGTGCTCGGCGGCGATGCCGATGCCGGTGTCTGAGACCGAGAATCGGCCGACCCCGTCCGCTTCGACGCGCCATCCGAGCGTCACGGTGCCGCCCTCGGGCGTGTAGCGGACGGCGTTCGACACGAGGTTGCCGAACGCGCTCGCAAGCTCGTCGCGCGAGCCGATGATCGTCGTCGCGAAGTCGGGCGCGGCGATGTCGATGCCGATCGTGTGGCGCCCGAGCGACAATGCGCGCGCCTGCGCGGCGAGCTCGCCGAGCAGCGAAGCGACCGGCACCGGCGTGTCCGCGATCGGATTCTGCTCGCTTTCGAGCGCGGAGAGCGCGAGCAGATCGTCGACGAGCCGCTGCATGTTCTTCGCCTGCTCGTGCATCAGGCCGAGGAAGCGCTTGCGCTGTTGCGCGTCGAGATCGAGATCCTGCATCGTCTCGAGAAAGCCGGTGACGACGGTGAGCGGCGTCTTCAACTCGTGCGAGACATTGGCGATGAAGTCGCGGCGCATCCGCGCGACGGCCTCGAGGCGTGTGACGTCGCGCGACAGCAGCAGCTTTTGCTCGTCGCGGTACGGCACGACGAGAATCGACAAGGTTGTTCCGGCCTCGCGTTGCGACTCGACGACGATCGGCTCCGAAAAATCGCCGGCGTCGAGATAGCCGAGAATTTCCGGTTGGCGGACGATGTTGCCGACCGGCTGGCCGAGATCTCGCTGCGCGTCGAGACCGAGATGCGCGCGTGCGCGCGCGTTCGCCCAGCGAATGCGGAAGGCCGCATCGAGCACGACGATGCCCTCGGGAATTGCCTCGGCTGCGCGCGCGAAGCGTTCCAGGCGATGACCGAGCTCGCGTTCGACCGCCGCACGCGTGCGCATCCGGCGATAGAGCGCGGTGAAGACCGTGCGCCAGCTGCCGCGCCCTTCGGGCACCGCCGCATCGGACGATCCCGACGCCCAACGCGCAAGCTTGTCGAGTTGCCACAGATGATAGGCGATCACAGCGGCGGAACCGGCGGCGAGCGCTGCGAGCGCCCAGCCAGCCCCGAGCGCGAGCCACACTGCAAGCGTTGCCACGCCGACGATCGACGGCGCAACGAGCGCGGCGAGCACAACGGGCGTCATGCGGCCAAGCGTAGCAGACGACTGGGCCCGGCTTCAGCGCTTCGCAGCGAGCCGGTATCCCGCTCCGCGCACGGTTTCGATCATCGAGTCGCAGCCGTGCGGCTCGAGCGCAAGCCGCAGGCGGCGGATGTGGACGTCGACCGTGCGCTCCTCGATGTAGACATGGTCGCCCCAGACCTGATCGAGCAATTGCGCGCGCGAGTGCACGCGCTCGGGACGCGCGAGAAAGAAGCGCAGCAATCGGAACTCGGTGGGGCCGAGCTCGACCGCGTTGCCGTCGGCGCTCACGCGGTGCGTCGCCGGATCGAGCCGCAGGGGCCCGACTTCGAGCACGTCCTGCGCGGCCTCAGGTGCGCGCCGGCGCAGCACCGCCTTGATCCGCGCTTTGAGCTCGCGCGGGCTGAACGGCTTCGTCACGTAGTCGTCGACCCACGCCTCGAGCCCGGCGACCTTGTCGGCTTCGTCGGCGCGCGCGGTCACCATGATCAGCGGCAACTGACGCGTGCGGGCATCGGCGCGCAATTGCTTCGCGAGCGCGAGTCCGGACTGGCCCGGCAGCATCCAGTCGAGCAGCATGAGATCGGGCAGCGACTGCTTGAGCATCCGCTGCGCCGTTTCCGCGTCGGCCGCGCTGCGCACCTCATAACCGGCGTCGACGAGATTGACCTTCAGCAGCTCCATGATCGCCGGCTCGTCCTCGACGACGAGGATCGTCGGTGTCATCGCTGGCCGATCTCCGCGCGGATCTGCTCGGCGGATGCGTGGCGCACATCGACGCCCTTGACGATCTGCACAACGGATTCCGCGACGTTCTTTGCGTGATCGCCGATGCGCTCGATCGACTTCGCGATGAACACGATCTCGAGCGCCGACGAGATCGTGCGAGGATCCTCCATCATGTAGCTGATCAGCTGGCGCAGGATCGCCTGGAAGGCCGCATCGACCTCCTCGTCGTTGCCGACGACCTCGGCGGCCGCCGCGGCGTCGAGCCGCGCGAACGCGTCAAGCGCCGCCTGCAGCATGGCGCGCACGCTCGCCAGCGCACGGGCGACGTCGTAGAAGCGGACCTGCGCGAGCTTGCCGATGTCGCGCGTCTGCTCGGCCTTGTACGCGATCTTCTTCACCTCGTCGCCGATGCGCTCGAGGTCGTTCACGACCTTGGTCACCGTCATGATCATCCGCAGGTCGATCGCCGCCGGCTGGCGCTTGGCGATGATCTGCGTGCACTGCTGATCGATGTCCATCTGCATCCGGTTGATCGCCTGCTCGTCGGCGCCGAGCGACTCGAGCAGGTCGCCGATCTGCTCTTCCTCGATCGCCGCCATCGCGCGCGCGAGCTGCTTCTCGACGAGGCCGCCCATCGCCAGGACGCCGGAGCGGATCTGCTCGAGATCGACGTCGAACTGCTTGATCGTGTGCTCGCTCATGGTCTCTCGCCGCCGTCAGCCGAATCGTCCGGTGATGTAGTCCTCGGTCTCCTTGCGCCGCGGCTTGAGGAAGATCGAGTCGGTCGCGCCGAACTCGATCAGCTCGCCCAGGTACATATAGGCAGTGTAGTCCGAGACGCGGGCCGCCTGCTGCATATTGTGTGTGACGATCGCGATCGTGTAATCCGCCTTGAGCTCGGTTATGAGCTCCTCGATCTTCGCAGTGGAGATCGGATCGAGCGCGGACGTCGGCTCGTCGAGCAGCAGCACTTCCGGCTTGACGGCAACGGCACGCGCGATGCACAGCCGCTGCTGCTGGCCCCCGGAGAGCGCCATGCCGCTCTGCTTCAACTTATCCTTCGCCTCGTCCCACATGGCTGCCTTCGTGAGCGCCCATTCGACGCGCTCGTCCATTTCGCGAACCGACATCGATTCGTAGAGCCTCACGCCGAACGCGATGTTGTCGTAGATCGACATCGGGAACGGCGTCGGCTTCTGGAACACCATGCCGACCTTCGCGCGCAGCATGTTGAGGTCGATGCCCGCCCCGAGGATATTCTGGCCGTTGAACAGGATCTCGCCGATCGCGCGTTGGCCCGGGTACAGCGAGTACATCCGGTTCAACGTGCGAAGCAGCGTCGACTTTCCACAGCCCGACGGCCCGATGAACGCTGTCACATGCTGCTCGGCAACATCGAGCTGGATGCTCTTCAGCGCCTGGAACCGTCCGTAGTAGAAATCGAGGTCGCGGATGCCCATCTTCGGCGGCGGCGCCGGCGGCACGTGAAAGGCGTCGTGCGCAACCGCGGGTGCCTGGCGTTGCAATCGGATATCCATCGGATCAGCTTGCCCTGCGTTGGCGGAATACCGTGCGCGCGAGAATGTTCAGCACGAGCACCGCGAGCGTGATCAGCAGTGCGGCTGCCCATGCGAGCGCCTTCCAGTCCTCGTACGGACTCATCGCGAACTGGAAGATCACGACGGGAAGGTTCGCGAGCGGCTGGTTCATGTTGGCGCTCCAGAACTGGTTATTGAGCGCCGTGAACAGAAGCGGCGCCGTCTCGCCGGAAATTCGAGCGACGGCGAGCAGCACGCCCGTGACGACACCGCCGCGCACCGCGCGCAGCGTCACCATCAGGATGACCTTCCACATCGGCGCGCCGAGCGCAACCGCCGCCTCGCGCAGGCTCGCCGGCACGAGATGCAGCATGTTCTCGGTCGTGCGCACGACGACGGGCACCGCGATGAGGCCCAGTGCCGCCGAGCCCGCCCAGCCGGAGAAATGCCCGACCTGCATCACGTAGACCGTGTAGACGAACAGGCCGATCACGATCGACGGCGCCGAGAGCAGGATGTCGTTGATGAAGCGCGTCATCCGGGCGAGCCACTCATCCTTGCCGAATTCGGCGAGATAGATTCCTGTCAGGATGCCGATCGGCGTCGCGATCAGCGTGGCGACGCCGACGATCGCAACGCTGCCCGCGATCGCGTTGGCGAGCCCGCCCGCGGATCCGGGCGGCGGAGTCGTCTGCGTGAACAACGTCGGCGAAAGCGCCGAAAAGCCCTCGATCGCGAGCGTCGCAAGGATCCACAGCAGGAACGTCATGCCGAACGCCATTGCGCCCAGCGATGCGAGCAGGTTGAAGCCGTTGACGAGCAGCCGCCTGCGGTAGAGCGGCGAGCGCGGCGCGGTCGAAACGGATGCGATCGTCATGTCGTGCGACCCTCACCTTTGGCGAGCTGCGCGATCAGCATGCGCGACAGCGCGAGCACGAAGAACGTCAGCACGAACAGCACGAGCCCGAGCGCGATCAGCGACGCGCGATGCACGGGATCGGCCGCCTCGTTGAACTCGTTCGCAAGCGCGGAGGCGATCGAGTTGCCCGGCTCGAACAGCGATGCGCTGATCCGGTACGCGTTGCCGATGACGAACGTGACGGCCATCGTCTCGCCGAGCGCGCGGCCGAGCCCGAGCATGATGCCGCCGATCACGCCGACTTTCGTGTACGGCAGCACGACATTCCATACGACCTCCCAAGTCGTCGCGCCGAGACCGTATGCCGACTCCTTGAGCTGCGCGGGCACGATTTCGAAGACGTCGCGCATGACCGACGAAATGAACGGAACCACCATGATCGAGAGGATCACGCCAGCGGTCAGCATCCCGATGCCGTTCGGTGCGCCGGCGAACAGCGCCCCGATCACCGGCATGCCGCCGAAGAGCTTCGCGAGAACAGGCTGAATGTAGTCGCCGAACAGCGGCGCGAAGACGAAAAGCCCCCACATTCCATAGATGATCGACGGCACCGCAGCGAGCAGCTCGACCGCCGTGCCGAGCGGACGCTTGAGAAACGTCGGGCACATCTCAGTGAGAAACAACGCGATGCCGAAGCTCACCGGCACGCCGATCGCGAGGGCGATGCCGGACGTCACGAGCGTGCCGTAGATCGGCGCGAGCGCGCCGAATTCGCTCTTGACGGGATTCCAGACATTGGTGAAGAAGAACCCGAGCCCGAACTTGTCGAAGGCGGGGATCGATGCCCAGGCGAGCGCGCCGAGAATGCCGGCGAGCAGCGCGAGCACGAGGATCGCGAACGCCATCGTCAGGCGCCGGAACAGCCCGTCCTGCCAATGCCCCCGCGACACGGGCGCCGGCGGCGGGTTCGGCTTGCGCTCGTCCCGCGCGATGCGCTCGCTCATCGTGCTTGGAAACGCTACGGTGGCCGATGGAGTCGCCATGATACTTCCTCAGGCGCGCCGCGACCGGAACACCGTCGTCCCCGCGAATGCGGGGACCCAGCGACTTTCGTCGAACGACGCTGGATTCCCGCCTTCGCGGGAATGACGTCGGCGCGTCAATTCCAGACCAGCTTGTTGCCGGACGGATCCTTGATCTGCGTCTTCCACGCGTCTTCGATCTGGACGACGAGCGCGGGCGGCAGCGGCACGTAGTCGAGCTCTTCCGCCATCTTCTGGCCGTTCTTGAACGACCAATCGAAGAACTTCAGCACCTCGGCGGTATTCTGCGGCTTGTCGGACTTCGTATGAAGCAGGATGAAGCTCGCGCCGGTGATCGGCCAGCTCGCCTTGCCCGGCTGGTCGGTCAGGATCGCGCCGAATCCCGGCGCGTTCTTCCAGTCCGCGCCCGCGGCGGCCGCCTGGAACGCGGAGTCATCGGGCTGCACAAACTGGCCGTCCTTGTTCTGCACCGATGCATACGCCATCTTGTTCTTCTTCGCGTATGCGTACTCGACGTAACCGATCGAGCCCTTGATCCGCTGCACGTACGCGGCCACACCTTCGTTGCCCTTGCCGCCCACACCTTCAGGCCACGCGACCGCGGTGCTCGAGCCGACCTTCGACTTCCATTCCGGGCTCACTTTGGACAAGTAGTCCGTCCACAGGAATGTCGTTCCCGAGCCATCCGAGCGACGCACGACAGTGATCGGCTCCGCCGGCAGCTTCACGCCGGGATTGAGATCGCTGATCGCCTTGTCGTTCCAGCTCTTGATCTTGCCGAGATAGACATCGGCGAGCACCGGACCGGTGAACTTGAGGGCGCCCGGCGCGATGCCTTCGATATTCACCACCGGCACGACGCCGCCGATAATCGCGGGGAATTGCATCAGACCCGCGGACTGCAGATCGTCGGGCTTCAACGGCATGTCGGACGCGCCGAAGTCGACGGTCTTCGCCTTGATCTGCGCGATGCCGCCACCCGACCCGATCGACTGGTAGTTCATGCCGTTGCCGGTCTTCTGCTTGTAGGCCTCGGCCCATTTAGCGTAGATCGGATAAGGAAACGTCGCGCCGGCGCCGGTGATGTCGGCGGCCTGCGCGGCGACGGCGCCGAACACCAGCGTGGCGGCGGCGAGCAACGGTGAGAAGAGCTTGTGCATCAATTGGACCTCGTGGAGTTGACGTGGCCCCTAAATTACGCGCGCATTGTTACGCGCCCGTTACACGTTCGTTCCTCGATGTGACAGCGGTGGCGCAGCATTTTCGATCGCGGCGAGAGCGGTGCCGGCCGCGATTGAAGCGGTGCGGCAACGAAGCGGTGCGAACCAGCTGCACCAATGACGGGCAGTGCGCTGTTCGTCGTCGTCCGATCAGCGAGCGCACACAAAGCGATCGCTGTCATCGATGTGTCACATGGACACGAGGACGGAGCCAGTGCGGCCGTTCTCGAGTTGCCGCCGGAGAACGCGTTGCCGCCCTCGCGAACAGCCTGCTGCGTCGAGTCTAGGCGGAGCGCGGCGCCGTGCCCGCCGTCATGACCGTCTCGCGGTGGCGGTCGATCCAATAGCCCCACGCGACGAAGAGCCAGCCGAGCAGCCCGCTCCACGCGAGCACCTGCACCGACGGTGGAGGCGGCCCGAACACCGCCATCAGGTAGATCACGGCAAGCACGGCGACGAACGACCAGAACAGAGCGTCACCGAATCGGTCGCGAGCGCGCGTCACGCGCGCGTACGTCCACGCGCCGAACGCGAACAGCGCGAACTCGACGACGAGCGTTGCCGGCAGCGAGTACCAGAGGCCAAGGCCTATCTTCGGTCCGCCGGGCCATATCGGCACATCGGGACGATGCGCGATCACGTCGAGCACCCAGTGCGACAGCACGAGCGCAGCGATCCACCGCGTGCCCGAGGCATCGCGGCGCAGTGCGTAATAGCCGCCGGCAAGCAACGCTGCCCAGACGATGCCTGCGACGAGGCTATGTGTGTAGGGATACGAGACGAACAGCAGCGGCGTGACCGCCGTGATGCCCTGCTCGATCTCGACCTTCTCCCAGCCGATCAGCACGAAGAGCGGCCAAACGCCATCGACGAGCTGCGCGGCGAGCACGAGCGTGCCGAGCGAAGGACGCGGTGCGACCTTCTTCGCCGCCATCGCCAAGCCGAAGTGTCCGATGAACATGCCGTATCTCGAATGTCATTCCCGCGAAGGCGGGAATCCAGTGCCGTCGAAAGTCGCTGGGTCCCCGCCTGCGCGGGGACGACGTATTGCGGCTTCGAGCTCGGCGAGCTTCAATCGCTGCACCTTGCCCGACGGCCCCTTCGGCAGCTCGTCGACGAAACGGAAATAGCGCGGCGTCTTGTAGCGGCCGAGCTCGGCGATGCAATGCTCGCGCAGCGCGTGCTCCGAAACATGCATGCCGGGCTTCAGCACGACGCAGCCGAGAATTTCCTGGCCGTAGTCGTCATCGGGCACGCCGACCGCCGCCGCTTCGAGCACTGCCGGATGCCGCAGCAGCGCCTCGTCGATTTCGCGCGGGGCGATGTTCTCGCCGCCTTTGATGATCAGCTCCTTGAGCCGCCCGGTAATGAAATAGAAGCCGTCGGCATCACGATATCCGACGTCGCCCGTCGCGAGCCACCCGCCGGGCCGGATGGTCGACGCCGTCGCTTGCGGCGACTTGAAATAGCCGATCATCACGCTGTCGCCGCGCAGCTCGATCTCGCCGCGCTCGCCGGTGGCGAGCACCGTACCGTCCGGTGCAACGACGCGCGCCTCGACGCCGAGCGGCAGCCCCGGTGAGCCGTACTTGCGCCTGGCCGGATCGAGCGGGTTGCAAAACGCGACCGACGCACACTCGGTGAGCCCCATTGCCTCGATCACCGAAATGCCGAACCGCCGCTCGAACTCGCGATGCTGCTCGGGTGGCAACGGCGCGGAGGCCGAGCGGCCGAATCGCACGCCGTGCGCGGCGGCGGCCTGCGACGGCGTGAGATCCGGACCGTGCAGCAGGTACGCGATGATCGTCGGGACGAAGTTCAACCACGTCGGCCGATAGCGCTCGACCAGCGGCCACCAGCGCGATGCGCTGAAGCGATGCGGCATGACGATGCTGCCGCCGGAAACCAATGGGCTGATCGTTCCGATGCACTGCCCGTTGATGTGATAGAGCGGCAGCGACGAGAGCACGCGATCGGCCGGCGTGAGCTGCTGCCAATCAGTGACGACGCGGCCCGCCGCGAGCATGTTCGCGTGCGACAGCAGCGCACCTTTGGGCGCGCCGGTCGTGCCTGACGTGTACATCAGCATCGCCGCGTCGGTTGCGGCAATCGTGGGGAGCTCCGTAACGTCCGACGTGGGAAGCGCGAGCACGTCGGGATCGGTTGCGACGACCGCGAGCACAAGCCCCGCTCGCGCCGCGATCGCGCGTATCCGCTGCGCATGTTCGGTCGCCGCGAACACGAGCCGCGTGCCGGAATGCGCAAGCGTGTGCTCGATCGCGGCGTCGCCCGCGATCATGCTGAGCGGCGATACGACGCGACCCGCGTACATGACGCCGAGGAACACGGTCGCGGCCGCGACGCCGTTCGGCAGCATGAACGAGACGATCCGGCCCGGCGCGACCGCGCGCGAATCGAGCAATGCGGCGACCGCGCGGCAGCGCGCGCGCAACTGCCCGTAGGTGATCTCGACACCGGTCTCGGGTGCCAGCAGGAACGGCGCGTCGCCGCGCGCGCCGGCATGGTCGTCGATGACGTCGCGGAACGTTTGCATCGGGTTGCGCAGCCGCGGCGGGGCGTGCGAAAGCCGGCGCGCCGCGCGAGCGGCGTGCAGTGTGGCACAGCGGCGGGTGTGTGGCAAAGCGGCGCGCGCTCCCGTGGCGGGGTCCGTCGCACCGGCGCGGCGCCCGCGCCGTATTGCCAAGTCGCAACGGACTGACTAGAGTCGCCGGACCGGCGACGTCGCCGCAGACGCGACGCGCGGCCATCCGGGAGCGCGCCGCGACGCGCGCTCAGTCACCTCGAGGAGGAGCACCGATGAAACGGCAATGGTTCTCGACGTGCGCGGCCGCGCTCGTCGCCGTGGCGCTTTGCACAGGCGGCGCGCTCGCGCAACCGGCGCCGCAACCGGTTCGCATGCGTATCCAGACGGCAGTTCCGTCGGCGTCGATCTATTTCGAGCTGTTGAAGCGTATGGCCGATCGCATCGATCGCATGTCCGCGGGACGCGTGAAGATGGAGATTCTGCCCGATGGTGCGATCGTGCCCGCGTTCGAGATCCTCGACGCCGTCGACAAGGGCGTCGTCGAAGGCGGCTACGCGTGGACGCACTACTGGTCGGGCAAGCATCCCGCTGCGGGCCTGTTCTCAAACCCGATGGCAGGCGCCGGCGTCGGACTCGACCAGATGTCGCACGTCGCGTGGATCTTCGAGGGCGGCGGCTACGAGCTCTACCGCAAGCTCTACCGCGACGTGCTGAAGGTCAACGTCGAGCCGATCTTCGTGCACCCGATGGGCCCGGACCCGCTCGGCTGGTTCAAGACGCCGATCAACTCGACCGCCGACTTCAAGAAGATGAAGTACCGTGCGCCGCCCGGGATCACCGGCGAGATCTTCAAGGAAATGGGCGTGTCGGCCGTTGCGCTGCCCGGCGGCGACATCGTTCCGTCGGCGCAGCGCGGCGTGATCGATGCGGCGGAATGGATCGGCCCGGCGGACGATATGCTCCTCGGCCTGCACACGGTGTGGAAGCACTATTACCTGCAGGGACTGCACCAGTCGACCGACATCGGCGAAATCCTGATCAACAAGACGGTGTGGGACAAGCTCTCGCCCGACCTCCAGGAGATCATCCGCACGGCCGCGATGGCGTCGATGACCGAGACGTACACGTACAACGTCTATCGGAACGCGCAGGCGATCGTGAAGCTTCGCAACGACTACAAGGTGACGATCCACGACACGCCGAAGGACTTCTTCCCCGAGTTCGTCCGCGCGACCAACGTCGTCCTCGACCGCTACGCGGCGAAGGACGCGTTCTTCAAGCAGGTCCTCGATTCGCAGCGCAACTTCGCGAAGACCGTCGTGCCGTACTGGACCAAGATCCTCGACCTCTATTCGAACCTCGGCAACGCAGCGCTGGCAGCACCGCCGAAGTGACGCCGCGACGGCGTTGACGCCACCGGAGCCGGGTCGCGCGCCCGGCTCCGCTTCATTGGGGGATTGTCGATGTTTCGCACGCTCGATCGCGTGACGGCCGTGCTTGACGTGCCGGCGCGCTTCGTCGGCAAGCTCGTGGGCTGGCTGATCGTGCCGATGGTCGGAAGCCTCGTGTTCGAGGTCGCCGCCCGCTATGTGTTCGACGCGCCGACGGCATGGGCGTACGACATGACGTTCATGCTCTACGGCACCTTCTTCATGCTCGGATCGGCGTGGACGCTGCAGCGCGGCGGCCACATCCGCACCGATACCTACTACTCGAAATGGACGCCGCGCACGCGCGCGTGGGTCGATCTCGCCTGCTACGTGGCGTTCTTCTTCCCGGCGATGGTCGTGTTCGGCTGGGCGGGCTGGGAATTCTTCTGGAAGTCGTTCCAGCAGAACGAGCGCATCGTCACGAGCCCCTGGTTGCCGATCGTATGGCCGTTCAAGCTCGTGATGCCGGTGTTCGCCGTGCTGCTCGTCGTGCAGGGTGTCTCCGAGTGCCTGAAATCCGCGTCGCGGGCGTTCGGCCGAGACGACTTGGACGATGCAACGCCCGAGCCGACCGGCGAAGGCGGGGTGTCGACTTGAGCCCGGAATGGTTCGGCCTCGTGCTGCTCGGCGTGCTGTTCGTCGCGATCTTCATCGGCTTCCCGATCGCCTTCACGCTGATCGCGATCGCGCTCGTCGGCGGCTACATCGCGCTGGGACCGCTCGTGCTGTACCTGATGACGCTGCAGTTCTTCGGCGTGATGCGCGACCCGACGCTCGCGTCGGTACCGTTCTTCCTGTTCATGGGCTATCTGCTGGAGCAATCCGGCCTGATGGAACGTCTGTTCCGCGGCGTGCAGCTCGCGCTCGCGTCGGTGCGCGGCTCGCTGTACCTCGCCGTGCTGGTCACCGCGACGATCTTCGCCGCGGCGACCGGCATCGTCGGCTCGTCGGTGACGCTGCTCGGTGTCATGGCGGCGCCCGCGATGAAGCGCTCCGGCTACGACGTGCGGCTCTCCGCAGGCGCGATCGCCGCGGGCGGCACGCTCGGAATCCTGATCCCGCCTTCGGTGATGCTGATCGTGATGGGCCCGGTCGTCGGCGTCCCGGCCACCGACCTGTTCGCCGCGGCGGTGATTCCAGGGCTGCTGCTGTCGCTGCTGTACATCGTATACACGCTGGTGCGCAGCTACATCAATCCGGCGCTCGGCCCGGCGCTGCGCCCCGACGAGCGCGCTGCATCGGTCGGCATCGTCGTGCGCGAGTTGGTCGTCGGCATCGCGCCGGTCGTGATCGTCATCTTCGCCACGCTGGGCGTGATCCTCGCCGGCATCGCGACGCCGACCGATGCCGGCGCGGTGGGCGCGTTCGCGGTATTGCTTCTGACGCTCGCCTACCGCCGGATGACGTGGCCGGCTTTCCGCTCCGCCGTCTACTCAACGCTGCTGACCTCGTGCATGATCCTGCTGCTCGTCGCGGCGTCGAACTATTTCGGTGCTGTGTTCTCGCGGCTTGGCAGCGCGACGCTGATCGCCGAATCGCTGCTCAAGCTCGACCTTCCGCCGACGGCGATGCTGCTGCTGATCCTCGGCATCATCTTCGTGCTCGGCTGGCCGCTCGAGTGGGTCCCGATCGTGCTGATCGTCGTGCCGATTCTGCTGCCGCTCGTGCAAAAGCTCGGCATCAACCTCGTCTGGTTCTGCACGCTCGTTGCCGTCTGCCTGCAGACCGCGTGGCTGTCGCCGCCCGTTGCGCTGTCGGCCTATTTCCTGAAGGGCGTCGTGCCGGACTGGGATCTTGCGGACATCTACAAGGGCATGATGCAGTTCATGGTCCTGCAGATCGTCGGGCTGCTGCTCGTGCTCGCGTTCCCGCAACTCGCGCTGTGGCTGCCCGCGGCCCTGCGCGACTGAGCAGGTCGTCCCCGCGAACGCGGGGACCCAGTGTCTTTCGAACGAACATCAACGCCGCTGGATTCCCGCGTTCGCGGGAATGACGGTCAAACGGCGTCGGCGAGGACCAGGTCGCTCGCCTTTTCGGCGATCATCACGACTGGCGCGGCCGTGTTGCCCGAGCAGATCGCCGGCATGATCGACGCGTCGACGACGCGCAGACCCGTCGTGCCGCGAACGCGAAGGCTCGCATCGACGACGGCCATCGCGTCTTTGCCCATCTTGCACGTGCCGACGGGGTGGAAGATCGTCGCGCCCCATTGACGGCAGAAGTCGAGAAGCTCGTCGTCGCTTCGGGCGGCGGCGCCGGGCCGATACTCGGATTTGACGTACGCCCGCATCGCGGACGTGCCCGCCAACGTGCGCGCGAGCCTCACGCCGGCGAGCGCGCAGCGGCGGTCCTCGTCCGTGGCGAGGTAATTCGCGTGCATCGCGGGCGCCGCGATCGGGTCCGGCGACTTGAGCCTCACGTGCCCGCGCGAGGTCGGCCGCAACTGGCAGACGCTGAACGTGAAGCCGGAGAACGGATGTACTTTCGCCCCGGCCATCTCAGCCGAGAGCGTCGCGAAGTGGAACTGTACGTCGGGCGTCTTCGACTCCGGCAGCGCGCGCGTGAACAGACCGCCCTGGTTGATGCCGACTGCCAGCGGGCCACCGCGAAACAGCAGCCATTGCAACCCGATCTTCGCCGAGCGCCAGAACGAATTGAGGTCGTCGTTGGTGGTGATCGGCTTCGTGCATTCGTAGATGAGGCGCAGCTGCAGGTGATCCTGCAGATTCTCGCCGACGCCGGGCAGATCGATCCGCACGGGAATGCCATGCTGCTGCAGATGCTCGCCGGCGCCCACGCCCGAGAGCATCAGCAGCTGGGGCGTCTGCAGTGCGCCGGCGGCGAGCAGCACTTCGCCGCGCGCACGCGCATGCTTCGTCTCGCCCCCTTGGCGATAGGCGATGCCGCTCGCGCGCCTACCGTCGAACGTGATGCCAGTGACGAGCGCGTTCGTTTCGACGTCCAGGTTGGGCCGTCTCATCGCGGGCCTGAGATAGCCGGTCGCGGTCGACGAGCGCCACCCGTTCTTCGTGTTGAGCTGATAGTAGCCGATGCCTTCCTGCACCGGCCCGTTGAAGTCGTCGTTGCGGCGGATGCCGAGCTCGGTGGCGCCGGCGATGATCGCTTCGATCAGCTCGTGCTTCGTCGGAATGTCCGTGCACGCGAGAGGCCCGCTCGCGCCGTGCCATTCGCTTTCCCCGCGCGAGTTCGATTCGAGGCGCCTGAAATACGGCAACACGTCCGACCAGCCCCAGCCCGCGTTGCCGGCCGCCGCCCACGCATCGTAGTCCTGCGGTTGGCCGCGAATATAGATGAGCCCGTTGATCGACGAGCAGCCGCCCAGGCCCTTCCCGCGCGGCCAGTAGATCGCGCGTCCGTTCATCGTCGGCTCCGGCTCGGTGTAGAACCCCCAGTTGTACACGGGGTGGAACATCGTCTTGCCGTAGCCGATCGGAACATGGATCCAGATGTAGCTGTCCTTCGGCCCGGCCTCGAGCAGCAGCACGCTGTGCCGCCCGCTTGCGCTGAGCCTGTCGGCGAGCACGCATCCCGCCGTTCCCGCACCGACAACGACGTAGTCGTATTCGGCGTCGACCGTCTTTGGTCGCGTCATCGCAGGACTTCGGCCGGATCGACGTACTCGTAGCCGAGCGCCTCGGCGACCGGCTCGCACGTCACCTTGCCGAACGCGACGTTCAAGCCGTTGCGCAGGTGCGGATCGTCGAACAGCGCTTGCTTCCAGCCCTTGGCTGCGATCGCAAGCACGAACGGCAGCGTCGCGTTGTTGAGCGCAAAAGTCGACGTGCGCGGTACGCCGCCCGGCATGTTCGCGACACAGTAATGCGTGACGCCGTCGATGACGTACGTCGGGTCGGCGTGCGTCGTCGGCCGCGAGGTTTCGAAGCAGCCGCCCTGGTCGATCGCGACGTCGACGATCACCGAGCCGGGCTTCATCCGGCTCACGAGCTCACGCGACACGAGCTTCGGCGCCGACGCGCCGGGGATCAGCACACCGCCGACGACGAGATCCGCCGTGGTGACGTGACGCTCGATTGCATCATGCGTGGAAAACACCGTGTTGAGCGGCCGTCCGAACTGACGCCACAGCGCGCGCAGTACCTCGGTGTTGCGGTCGAGCACCCACACTTCGGCGCCCATGCCGAGCGCGATGTGGCACGCATGCGAGCCGACGACGCCGCCGCCCAGAATCACGACTTTCGCCGGATCGACGCCGGGCACGCCGCCGAGCAACATGCCGAGACCGCCGTGCGGCTTCTCGAGATAGTACGCACCGGCCTGGATCGCCATCCGTCCGGCCACTTCCGACATCGGCGCAAGCAGCGGAAGGCCGCCGCTCGGCGATGTGACGGTCTCGTACGCAATGCACACCGCGCCGCTCGCGATCAGCTCCTTCGCCTGCTCCGGATCGGGGGCGAGATGCAGATAGGTGAACAGAATCTGCCCGGGCCGCATCATCTTGCGCTCGACCGCCTGCGGCTCCTTCACCTTGACGATCATGTCCGCTTTCGCGAACACCTCGGCCGCTGTTGGAACGATCGTCGCGCCCGCCTTGCGGTACGCATCGTCGTCCATCCCGATGCCCTGCCCTGCGTTGTGCTCGACGATCACCTCGTGGCCATGCGCCGCGAGCTCGCGCACGCTGCCCGGAACGAGGCCGACACGGTTTTCGAGGACCTTGATTTCCTTTGGAACGCCGACGCGCATGGAATCCCCCGCGGGAATGGGCAGTCCGCGAAGTTACCGCAACGACGAAGGTCGCGCCAGCAGGTATTCGGCCTAGCGCAGGATCTTCTGGTCGCGTCCGATGACGGTCAGATCGACGAAGCGCGACCCGTTGTGGTCGGCCGGCGTGTACGTGACGGTGAATCCGCCGACGTCGTATTCGCGCAGCGTTTCGAGCGCCGCGATGAAGCCCTCGCGCGTGGGCTCGCGGCCGGCGCGGCGCAGCCCTTCGACGAACACTTTCGCCGAGATGTAGCCCTCGAGGCTGCCGAACGTGAAGTCGTCGCCGGAGCCCGTGGCCGTCAGATGCTTCTGATAGTCGCGCACGATCGGCGCGCCGATGTTCCATGGATACGGCACGACTTGCGAAATGCCCACGCCGCGGCCCGTGTCGCCGAGCTCGGCCGCGAGCGCGCGGCTGCCGACGAACGAGACATTCATGAACTGCGGGTGCGAGCCCGACTTCTTCATTTCCTTGATGAACGCCGCGCACGACTTGTACGCCGAGATCATCACGACCGCCTGCGGGTCCGACTTGGCGATCGTCTGCACGGCCGTCGCGACGTCGGTCGTGTTGCGCTCGACCGTGCCCATGGCGAGAACTTTCATCTTGCGCTTTTCCATCGCGCGCTCGACGCCGGTCAGTCCTGCTTTGCCGTACGAATCGTTCTGGTAGAACACCGCGATCCGGTTGATGCTCAACCGCGTCAGCAGGTCGACGATCGCGTCGGTCTCCGCGTAATAGCTCGCGCGGACATTGAAGATGTAGCGGTTGAACGGCTGGCGCAGCAATTCGGCGCCGGTGAACGCGCCGACGAAGGGCACCTGCGCCTCGGTGAAGATGGGCTTTGCGGCCTCGGAGGTCGGCGTGCCGACGTAACCGAGCAGCGCGAACACGCCGTCCTCGGCGATCAGCTTTTTCGTATTCGCAGCGGCGCGGGTCGCTTCGTAGCCGTCGTCGAGCGACTTCAGCACGAGCTTGCGGCCGTTGACGCCGCCGCCGCGATTGACCGCGTCGAAGTACGCCTGGACGCCCTTGCGCATCTCGATGCCGAGCTCCTGCGCAGGACCCGAGAACGCGGCAGACTGGCCGACGACGATTGAGTTGGGGCCGACGCCGGTTTCGGCGCGCGCAACGGACACAACGAGGGCCGCTGCGGCAATCAATGCGCCAAGCACGAGCCGACCATTCATTGCATTCCTCGGATCGAAGCGGGTTGCGCACTGTTAGCAACAACTGCGCCTGCGACGAGTTGCGTGTAACACTGTGAATCTTAATATCTTTCTTGCGCCGATACAGTTGCGGTTGCCGCATTTAGGTAGGCGCGGCCGTCAAGCGAGGCCGTTTGCCGTCACCCGCCTGACGTTCCGATCGCCGAAAGGCGCCGTTGGGCGCTATCCCGCCCACTCGCCCGCGCGGGCGGCGGCTCGGCGCCAATAGCTTATGATTCCAAGCTTGGCTCGCGCCGGAACTCTCGCTGCGCGCGAGCCGCCGAGGAGACGCCATGGGCCACGCCGAACTGACTTTGCACGACACGCTCGCCGCGAGAACGATCTCGATGGACGAGTACTGGATGCCGTTCACGCCGAACCGCGATTTCAAGCATGACCCGAAGATGGTCGTGCGCGCCGAAGGCATGCACTTGTGGAACGAGCGCGGAGGCAAGCTGATCGACGCCGCGTCGGGCCTGTTCTGCGTCAACGCCGGGCATGGCCGCAAGGAGATCGCCGACGCGGTCGGTGCGCAGCTGCGCGAGCTCGACTTCGTCGCGCCGTTCACGCGCGGCCATCCGAAGCAGTTCGAGCTTGCGACCCGCGTCGCCGAGCTTACACCGGGCGATCTGAACCGCATCTTCTTCGTGAACTCCGGCTCCGAGTCCGTCGATTCGGCGATGAAGGTCGCGCTCGCCTACCACCAGGCGCGCGGGCAAACCGGCCGCACGATGTTCGTGTCGCGCGAGCGTGCGTATCACGGCGTGAACTTCGGCGGTGTCGCGCTCGCCGGCATCGTCAACAACCGCCGCCGATTCGGGCCCGGCCTGCCCGGTATCGTGCACATGCGGCACACGCACCTGCCCGAGAACTTCTTCACGCCGGGTGAAGGCGCTCACGGAGTCGAGCTCGCGGATGATCTGACGCGTCTGGTCAATCTGTACGGCGCCGAGAACATCGCCGCGTGCTTCGTCGAGCCGATCGCGGGATCGACCGGCTGTCTCGTGCCGCCGAAGGGCTATCTGAAGCGCCTGCGCGAGATCTGCGACGCGCACGGCATCCTGCTCGTGTTCGACGAGGTGATCTGCGGCTTCGGCCGAACCGGCTCGGCGTTCGCCGCGCAGAGCTTCGGCGTCACGCCCGACATCCTGACGATGGCGAAGGGGCTCACCAACGGCGCGCAGCCGATGGGCGCGGTCGCGATCAGCGAGCGCATTCACGACACGATCATGAACGCGTCGCCGGAGGGCGCAATCGAGTTCTTCCACGGCTACACCTACTCCGGCCACCCGGGACCGTGCGCCGCCGGGCTCGCGACACTCGACATCTACCGCAAGGAAGGACTGTTCGAGCGCGCACGCGAGCTCTCGCCGTACTTCCTCGACGCGATCTTCTCGCTCAAGGGCTCGCCGATGGTCACCGACATCCGTGGTTACGGCATGATCGCGGCGATCGACGTGAAGATGGACCAGACGCCCGGCAAGCGCGGACATGCGTTCCAGAAGAAGCTGTTCGACAACGGCCTTCACCTCAAGGCGACCGGCGATTCCGCGATCATCGCGCCGCCGCTCATCGCCGAACGCGGGCATATCGACAGCATTGCGGACGTCCTGCGCAAGACGCTCGCGTCGCTTTAGGAGCCTGTCGGCTGCATCGCGTTGTTGCGATGCAGCCGCATCGGCCATTCGCCGTTCATCCATCGAGGAGATTTCAATGAAAGCCCTGTTCGCAGGACTCGCGCTTGCGCTCGCGGCCGTCGCGCCCGCGCTCGCACAGCAGAAGGAAGTGACGATCGGCTACCAGGACATGGTCGTGCCGTACCGCATTGCGCAGGAAGCGAAGGAGATCGAGAAGGCGACCGGTTACAAGATCAACTGGAAGCAGTTCGGTGGCGGCGGCGAGGTGATCAAGGCGATGGCGTCGGGCGCCGTGCAGGTCGGCGAGGTCGGGTCGGCAGGCGTTGCAGCCGCCGTGTCGCGGGGCGAGCCGCTCGAGCTCTTCTGGATCCTCGACGACATCGGCGACGCCGAGGCGCTTGTCGTGAAGAAGGACTCGGGCATCAACACGGTCGCTGATCTCAAGGGCAAGAAGATCGCGATGCCGTTCAACTCGACGACGCACTTCCACACGATGGTGGCGCTCGAGCAGGCGAAGGTCGATCCGAAGGACGTGCAAATTCTCAACATGCGCCCGCCCGAAGTGCGCGCCGCATGGCAGCGCGGCGACATCCAGGCGACTTACATCTGGGACCCGGTGCTCGCCGAAGTGAAGAAGGACGGCAAGGTGATCCTGACGTCGGGCAAGCTTTCGGCCGAAACGGGCAAGGCGACGTTCGACGGTTACATCGTCAACAAGGACTGGGCGAAGGCGAACAAGGACTTCATGGTCAAGTTCGTCAAAGTCCTCGCCGCGTCCGACGAGAAGTATCGCGCGAACAAGGCGAAGTGGACGGCCGATTCGCCGGAGATCAAGGCGGTTGCGAAGTGGTCCGGCGCAAAGCCGGAGGACGTGCCGGCCGGCATGGGCCTGTATCGCTTCCCGACGCTCGCCGAGCAGAACAGCAAATGGCTCGCCAAGGACGGCGTCGCTTCGAAAGCGCTGAAGGCGACCGCGGAGTTCCAGCTGTCGCAGAAGCAGATCGAGAAGATGCTGCCGGACTATTCGGCCGTCGTGAATTCGTCCTACGCGCAGGAAGCGAGCAAGTGACGCTTCCGTCCAAGAGCGCGAGGCGAAGCCGACGCGCGATTGGAAACGGAAGCGTCATCCCCGCGCAGGCGGGGATCCAGCGTCGCTGATTTGCAGCGGTCAACGACACTGGGTTCCCGCCTTCGCGTGAACGACGTCGTCGTCGCATGAGCAAGCTCGAAGTCCGCCACCTCTCCGTCAACTACGCCGGCCGCGGCGGCCAGGCGACGCACGCGCTCGCCGACATCAATCTCGCGCTCGATCCGGGCGATTTCGTCGTCGCGTTGGGCGCGTCCGGATGCGGCAAGACGACGCTGCTGTCCTGCATCGCCGGGTTCATGCAGGCATCCGAAGGCGAAATCGTACTCGACGGCAAGCCGGTCACCGGTCCCGGCGCCGAGCGCGGCGTCGTGTTCCAGAAGCACGCGCTGATGCCGTGGCTGTCGGTGGTCGAGAACGTGGAGTTCGGTCTGCGGATGCGCGGCATCGAGCGCTCCGAGCGCCGCAGCATCGCGCTCGACAAGCTCGCGCACGTCGGGCTCACCAACTTCGCCGATTATCCGATCTACGAGATCTCGGGCGGGATGCAGCAGCGCGTCGGTCTTGCACGCGCGCTCGCGAGCGACCCCGAGGTGATGCTGATGGACGAGCCGCTCGGCGCGCTCGACGCACTGACGCGCGAGCAGCAGCAGGAGCTGATCCTCTGGCTGTGGCACCAGACGCGCAAGATGTTCTTCTTCATCACGCACAGTGTCGAGGAAGCGCTGTTCCTCGCGACCGAGCTGATCGTGATGACGCCGTCGCCCGGACGCATCGCACACCGCTACAAGCTCGACTTCGGCCGCCGCTTCGTCGAATCGAAAGACGCGCGCGCGGTCAAGGCGGACCTCGAGTTCATCCGGCTGCGCGAGGAGATCGTTCGGCTGATCCATGCATCGGCGCCGCGCCTGGAGGCCGCCGCGGCATGAACGCGCCCGAACCGCTCGCAAATCCCGCAGTGCCTGCAGGCGCGCCGGCGGGCGAAAGGGCTGCCGCGCCCACGACCCCGCCGCGCACGGTCAGCGGCTATAGCGTGCCCGGCGAAGGTCCGAGCACGCTCATCAGCATCGTCACCGTCATCGCGCTGTTCGCGCTGTGGTGGGTCGCCACACACTTCGGCTGGATACGCGACATCTTCCTGCCGACGCCGGAGCGCATCATCACGAGCTTCGCCGACGCCTGGAAGGGCGACATCCAGGGCGGCAAGCCGCTGTGGGAGCATTTCTGGTGGAGCCTCGTGCGCGTGTTCGCCGCGTTCGCGTTCGCAGTCGTCACCGCAATTCCGGTCGGCATCGCAATGGGCGTATCGCGGATCGCGCGCGGGATCTTCGACCCGCCGATCGAGTTCTACCGCCCGCTGCCGCCGCTCGCCTACCTGCCGCTGATCGTCATATGGTTCGGTATCGAGGAGACGGCGAAGATCATCCTGATCTACCTCGCATGCTTCGCGCCGCTCGCCATGGCCGCGCGCGCCGGCGTGCGCAGCGTGATGATCGAGCAGATCAACGCCGCGTATTCGATGGGCGCGTCGAAGTGGCAGGTGATCCGCCATGTCGTCATTCCTGCCGCGATGCCGGACATCTTCACCGGAATGAGAATCTCAATCGGGTTCGGCTGGACGACACTCGTCGCAGCCGAGATGGTCGCGGCGACCGTGGGTCTCGGCCAGATGGTGCTGAATGCGTCCAATTTCCTGCGCACGGACGTCGTGATCATGGGCATCGTCGTGATCGGCGGCGTCGCCTACCTGTTCGACCTGCTGATGCGCTACGTCGAGCGGGTCGTAGTCCCTTGGAAGGGCAAGGCGTGAGCGGCGAGGTCGTAACGCTGGTTGTCGTCCCCGCGCAGGCGGGGACCCAGTGTCGTCGATACGCACGTCACTGGATTCCCGCCTTCGCGGGAATGACGACACTGAGCGTTTGCGCCGCACGATCCACCGCATGTAACCCTGCGTCGCCCATCCATCGGCCGGATTTGACAAGGCTGGGTGGGCTTGCCACGCTGCGGACATGATCGTGCGCCCGCACCTGCAGAAGCTCGTCGAGCGGCTCCGGATCAAGCAAACGTCGCTGCCCGCGGCGGTCGTTTACCCCTGCGATCGCGACTCGCTGCAGCTCGCGCTGTCCGGCGCGTTTGCCGGGTATCTTGCGCCCGAGCTCGTCGGTCCCGAAGCGCGGATTCGCGACGTCGCGAACCGCGCAGGCCTCGACATTTCGCGTCTCGCGATCGTCGACACGCCCGACGACCCGCGCGCGGCCGGCATTCGTGCCGCGGAGCGCGCGCGCGACGGCCTCGTGCACGCGCTCATCAAGGGCTCGCTCGGCAACGACGATCTGCTCGCGCCGGTCGCCGCGCCCGAATCGGGGTTGCGCGGCGAGCGTCGGCTTTCGCATGCGTTCTTCGTTGATCTGCCCGGGCGGCCGCACGGGATGCTCATCGCCGACGCGCTGCTCAACGTTTCACCGAATCTCGCGGCGAAAAAGGATATCGTCGCGAACACTGTCGAGCTCGCATACGCGCTCGGTGTCCTGTCGCCTGCGGTCGCGGTGCTTGCGGCGATGGACGCCGTAACGCCGGCGTTCCCGTCGACCGCCGACGCGGTGGCGCTCAAGACGATGGCGATGCAGGGCGCGTTCCGCGACGCGCGCGTCGAAGGCCCGCTCACCGTCGACACCGCGCTATCGGCCGATGCGGCGCGCGCGAACAACGCAAAATCCGAGATCGCCGGCAACGCCGACGTGTTGATCGCGCCCGGGATGGAAGCGGCGTCGATCCTCGTGCGTGCGCTCATCGCGATGACCGGCGGCCTGGCCGCAGGGCTCGTCATTGGCGCAAAGATTCCGATCGTCGCGCCGGCGCGTACCGACTCGATGGAAGTGCGCATGGCGTCCTGCGTGCTCGCGTCGCTCGTCGTGCTCGCCGCCGCCGAACCGGCCGCGAACAACGGTCCCGTCACCACCAGCGGGCCGATCACCGAAGGCTCGCGCGTCGCCGCGTAACGGGCAGCGCCTCGCCGTTCAGGCCGAACGGCGCGAAGACACGACGATCCCCGCCGCGATCAGCGCGAACGCGATCGCGTGATGAATGTGCGGCGGATCGCCGAGCAACGCCGCCGACATCAGCGCCGCAAAGACCGGCGTTAGATTCGAAAAGAACGCAGCGACCGCCGGCCCGGCGGCGGCCACTCCCAGCGCCCAGCAGCGATACGCGATCACCGCTGGACCGATTGCGACATACAGCACCGCAACAACCAGCCACGCGGACCACTGCACGTTCAGATGCGGCGACACCGCGGCCTCGACGCCCGCCGCCGCCGCGGCCCATGCGAAGCCGAACATCGTCTGCAAGAGCAGGAACTCCGCCCACGTCCACTTCGGCCACGCGCCGCCGACGAGCCGCGCCGGCGGGCGCGCGAGCATCCATGTATAGATGCCCCAGCAAAGCACCGCGCCCAGCATCAGCAGGTCGCCCGGAACCATGCGCACGGCCGCAAGCTGCGCGAGCTCGCCGCGCGAAAGGACGACGAGCACACCGGCGATCGAAAGCATCGCGCCCGCGAATTCGCGCGGAGCCGGACGAATGCGGTAGAACGCCGCGCCGATCGCGAGCATGAACACCGGCGAGCTCGCGGCGATCAGCGTGACGTTGATCGGCGTGGACGTCTGCAGCGCCGCGTACTGAAAGGCGTTGTAGCAGCCCACGCCCAGCAGACCGAGCAGCGCGAGTGCGCGCCATCTGCGCAGGATGTCGCGTCGTGATGCGGGCGTCGCAAAAACGCGCCAGCCGAGCGGAATCAGGATGCCGAGCGCGAGCGCCCAGCGCAACGCGTTCAACAGCAGCGGCGGAATCGCTCCGACGGCAACGCGGCCGACAACGGCATTGCCCGCCCACAACAGAGGCGGCACGCTCATCAACAGCGCGAGGCGGGGCGAGAGCGCCAACTAACGCGGACGCACGCAGTCCATGAAATAACGCGTGCGTCCAGGTTCGACCTCTTCGACGAGGCCGTGGATGTCGGTCTCGAAGCCGGGAAACTGAGCGTTGAAGCTGCGCGCGAACTTCAGGTACTCGACGATCGTCCGGTTGAAGCGCTCGCCGGGAATGAGGAGCGGGATTCCCGGCGGATACGGCGTGAGCAACACCGCGGCCACGCGGCCCTCGAGCTCGTCGATCTCGACGCGATCGATGTCGCGGTGCGCGAGAGATGCGTACGCGTCGGAGGGCTTCATCGCCGGCTGCATGTCGGACAGATACATCTCGGTGGTGACGCGCGCGACGTCGTTCGCCTTGTACATGTCGTGGATCTGCTGGCACAGGTCGCGCAATCCGACGCGCTCGTAGCGCGGGTAGCGCACACAGAACTCGGGCAGGATCCGCCACAGCGGCTGGTTCTTGTCGTAGTCGTCCTTGAACTGCTGCAGCGCGGTCACCAGCGTGTTCCACCGACCCTTGGTGATGCCGATCGTGAACATGATGAAGAACGAGTACAACCCGGTCTTCTCGACGATGACGCCGTGCTCGGCGAGGAAGCGCGTGACGATCGACGCCGGGATGCCGGTCTTCGCGAAGCGGCCGGACACATCGAGCCCGGGCGTGATGATCGTCGCCTTGATCGGGTCGAGGATATTGAAGCCCGGCGCGAGGTTGCCGAAGCCGTGCCACTTCTCGTTCGCGCGCAGCATCCAGTCATCGCGCTTGATGCCTTCCGCCGACAGCCGCTCCGGCCCCCAGACCTTGAACCACCAGTCCTTGCCCCACTCCTCGTCGACCTTGCGCATCGCGCGGCGGAAATCGAGCGCCTCCATAATCGACTCCTCGACGAGCGCGGTCCCGCCCGGCGGCTCCATCATCGCCGCCGACACGTCGCACGAGGCGATGATCGCGTACTGCGGCGACGTCGACGTGTGCATCAGATACGCCTCGTTGAACAGATGCCGGTCGAGCTTGCGGGTCTGCGACTCCTGCACGAGGATCTGTGAGGCCTGCGAGATGCCCGCGAGCAGCTTGTGCGTCGAATGCGTCGCGAAGATCAGCGCATCGGTCGGTCGCGGCCGGTCGCGGCCGATCGCGTGCATGTCACGGTAGAACTCGTGGAACGCCGCGTGCGGCAGCCACGCCTCGTCGAAGTGCAGCGTTTCGACCGAGTGGTTGAGCGTCTGCTTCAGCATCTCGACGTTGTACGCGATGCCGTCGTACGTGCTCTGCGTGATCGTCAGGATGCGCGGCTTCTTGTTCGGCGCGACGCGCGCGAACGGGTTCGCCTCGATCTTGCGGCGGATGTTCTCGGGACGAAACTCGTCGAGCGGGATCGGCCCGATGATGCCGAGGTGGTTGCGCGTCGGCGTGAGGAACACCGGAATCGCGCCGGTCATCGTGATCGCGTGCAGGATCGACACATGGCAGTTGCGGTCGACGACGACGATGTCGCCCGGCGCGACGTTCGCATGCCAGACCATCTTGTTCGACGTCGACGTGCCGTTGGTGACGAAGAAGCAGTGGTCGGCGTTGAAGATGCGCGCGGCGTTGCGTTCGGCCGCCCCGACGGGGCCGGAGTGGTCGAGCAGCTGGCCGAGCTCGTCTACCGAGTTGCAGACGTCGGCGCGCAGCATGTTCTCGCCGAAGAACTGGTGGAACATCTGTCCGACCGGGCTCTTCAGGAACGCGACGCCGCCCGAGTGGCCGGGGCAGTGCCACGAGTACGAGCCGTCCTGCGCGTAGTCGATCAGCGCGCGGAAGAACGGCGGCGAGAGCGAGTCGAGATATGCCTTCACCTCGCGGATGATGTGGCGCGCGACGAACTCCGGCGTGTCCTCGAACATGTGGATGAAGCCGTGCAGCTCGCGCAGGATGTCGTTCGGGATGTGTCGCGACGTGCGCGTCTCGCCGTAGAGGTAGATCGGGATCTCGGCGTTCTTGAACCGGATCTCCTCGATGAAGCTGCGAAGCTTGAGCACCGCCGGGTCGAGCTCGGGTCCGGGCGTGAACTCCTCGTCGTCGATCGAAAGAATGAATCCCGACGCGCGGCTCTGCTGCTGCGCGAACTGCGACAGATCTCCGTAGCTCGTGACGCCGAGAATCTCCATGCCCTCCTTCTCGATCGCGGCGGCGAGCGCGCGGATGCCCAGCCCCGAGGCGTTCTCGGAGCGGAAATCCTCGTCGATGATGACGATGGGAAAGCGGAACTTCATCGGGGGCGGGCCCTCAAGCACGGCAAACGGCCGTCACGGGCGCGGCGGGCGGAAAAGACGGAGGCGTTTCCGCCCGACCGGGACGGAAGGCGCGCATTATCGGATGATTCCGCTGTAATGGGTAGTGAAACGCGGGCGCCGCCCGTCAGGTCTTTGCGCTGGCGCAAACGTCGCGGCGCGCGGCCGCCGGCGCGCCGTCCGAATGGCAGAACGCACCGTGCTAAACTCGGCCTGCCGCCGTCCGACATGACGCGAGCCGAGCCAGAACGCGCCCGGATGCCGGTCGCGCAGCATCCCGCCCGAGCATGCGTGTTCCGTTGAACGACCTCGCCCGAGTCGTCGCTCCCTGCGCCGCGGCGGCCACGATCACCTTCCCCGCGATCGTTGCGATCGTCGTATCGATTCCGCCGCCGTCCCCGATCGCGCGCCGAGTGTCGGGCGCGTAACGTCGCTTTGCGCGCCGTCCGACCGCTGCTGCTGTTGCTGCCGCTGGTGCTCGCGGCGCTCGTCTACGCACCGCTGTTCGACGGTTTCTGGCTGGGCGACGACGGCGCGAATCTGCATCGCACGTACGCACTTGCACAGCAACATCGGTTGTGGTCGCAGACGGCACAGTTCTTCGTGTCGGCGGTACCGTCGGGCGGCGCCTTCTACCGGCCGCTCGTGATGGCGACGTACGCGCTGAATTTCGTGATCACGGATGCCCATTACGCAGGCTGGCTGGCGATGAATCTCGCCGTGCACATCGCGAACGTCGGGCTCGTCGTCGCCGTCGTGCTGCGGCTGGGCAAGCGGCTCGGATGCGATGCCCGTGCGGCGGCAATCGTCGCGGCGCTTGTGTTCGGGCTCGCGCCGATTCCTGCCGAAGCGGTCTACTGGATCTCGGCCCGCTCCGATGGTTGGATCGTGCTCATTTCGCTTCTCGCGGTGTACGTTTGGGCAAGCGATCGTTCCGCCGCAAGCACCGTGTTCGCGCTGCCGGCGCTGCTCGTGCTGGCCCTCGGGTTCAAGGAGTCCGCTGCGGTGCTGCCGCTGCAAATGGCGCTCGTCGCATGGGCGTGGCCATCGCCGCGGCGTTCGCAGCTCGTCGCGATCGCGGCGACGTTCGCGATCGTGGCGGCATGGTTCTTCCTTCGCGCCCATCTCTTCGGCAGTCTGTGGCATGTCTATGCGCCGCCGGGGGGCGACGAGAATGCGACGCTCTGGACGCTGGATCAGGGTCTGCGCTCGATTCCCGCGTGGTGGAACGCGCAGGCGGCACCGCATGCCGGCATTGCCGCGCTCTACGCGATCGTGCTGGGTACGGCCGTACTGGCCGCATTCGCTTGCGCGCGCGGCCCGCGTGCGCGGCTCGCCGCGGCGCTGGTCGCAGCGAGCGCAGGACTGCTGCTCGCCACGTTGCTGAACATCGGCCTGCACGCCTCGGGAGAAGGAGGCCGCAACTTCTATGCGCCGTTCGCGTGGCTCGCGCTCGCATTGGGAGTCGCGCTTGCCCGGCCGCAACGTGAAACCGGTGAACCGGCACGGCGCGTGGCGCTCTCGGCGCTCATGGCGGCGGCGCTGCTCGGAGCGATCACGCTCGATCTCAAGATCGATACGGTGCTCGCGGCGCAACAGCACGTGCGGGCGTTCGCGGCGGCGCTCGACACGTGGGCGACAAGTCATCCGGGGCTCACGATGATCATCGTTCCCGAAATGGACGGGCCCGTAGTCACGCTGCGCAACGCACAGGCGGCGCTCGCGCTGCCTCCGATCCAGCAGCGGCCGCTTCTGCATCGGACGTTACCGACGCTGCCGCGCGAAATCGCGATGCGTTACGAGCAATTTTCGCGGGGTCTCGCAACCCGGCTCGAAACGATGGCACCCGGTTACATCGACACTTCGGTGCTCGCGGCGCTTGCGCAATCGGACACGGTGCGCTGGCCGCCGATCGCATGCTGGTCGGCCGCACAACAGCGGCTCGTTGCTTTACCGCAAAGCGATCCGGCCGACGCGCGCGGCTGGAGCGAAGCCGTGCTCGCGTCGGCGCGCGCGTGCCTGACGCCCGACGCGGCTGGCGCGCGCTAGCGCCTCACGTCTTCGGCAACGTGACGCCCTGCTGACCCTGGTACTTGCCGCCGCGGTCCTTGTAGGAGGTCTCGCAGACCTCGTCCGATTCGAAGAAGATCACCTGCGCGACACCCTCGTTCGCATAGATTTTCGCCGGCAGCGGTGTCGTGTTCGAGAACTCGAGCGTGACGTAGCCTTCCCACTCCGGCTCGAAGGGCGTTACGTTGACAATTATGCCGCAGCGCGCATAGGTGCTTTTTCCGAGACAAATCGTGAGCACGTTGCGCGGGATGCGGAAGTACTCGAGCGTGCGTGCGAGGGCAAACGAATTCGGCGGGATGATGCACACGTCGCCGTGGAAGTCGACGAACGATTTCTCGTCGAACGCCTTCGGGTCGACGATCGTCGAATTGATGTTGGTGAAGATCTTGAATTCGGTCGAGCAGCGAATGTCGTATCCGTAGCTCGACGTGCCGTACGAGACGATCTTGTGGCCGCCGACTTCGCGCACCTGGCGCGGCTCGAACGGCTCGATCATCCGATGCTCCGCCGCCATCCTGCGAATCCATTTGTCGGACTTGATCATTTGGCGTGCGATCTCCCCTTGACTCGTAACCGCATCAGCACCGTGTCATTCCGAGCGCAGCGAGGAATCCGCTGTTGTTTCGATCGTGCGCGAAAAGATAAAGCAGATCCCTCGTCGCTGCGCTCGTCGGGATGACATAGTGCGGCGGGCAACTCGGCGGGCCTTTCAGGCTTACGTATTTTGAATGACGATGCTCGGGAATTTTGCCGTGAAATCCTCAGCCTTCTGCGCGACGAACACCGCAGTCTTGCGCGCGATCTCGCGGTAGATCTCGGCGATCTTGCCGTCGGGATCGGCGACGACCGTCGGGCGCCCCGAATCGGCCTGCTCGCGAATGCGGATGTCGAGCGGAAGCCCGCCGAGGAACGGCACGTTGTAGTCGGCGCACATGCGCGCGGCACCGCCCTCGCCGAAGATGTGCTCGGCGTGGCCGCATTTGCTGCAGATGTGGATCGACATGTTCTCGACTACGCCGACGATCGGCACGCCGACCTTCTCGAACATCTTGAGACCCTTGCGCGCGTCCATCAGCGCGATGTCCTGCGGTGTGGTCACGATCACCGCGCCGGTCACCGGCACCTTCTGGCAGAGCGTCAACTGGATGTCGCCGGTGCCCGGCGGCATGTCGACGATCAGATAATCAAGGTCGCGCCAGTTCGTGTCCTTCAGCAGCTGCTCGAGCGCCTGCGTCACCATCGGCCCGCGCCACACCATCGGCGTATCGGGGTCGATCAGGAAGCCGATCGACATCGCCTGCAATCCGTACGCTTCGAGCGGCTCGAGCGTCTTGCCGTCCTTCGATTCGGGCCGGCCGGCGATGCCGAGCATCGTCGGCTGCGACGGCCCGTAGATGTCCGCGTCGAGCACGCCGACGTTCGCGCCCTCGGAGGCGAGCGCAAGCGCGAGATTGACGGCCGTCGTCGACTTGCCGACGCCGCCCTTGCCCGACGCGACGGCAACGATGTTCTTGACGCCGGGAATGAGCTTCACGCCGCGCTGCACACCGTGCGAGGTGATCTTCTGCGTCAGACTGATGCCGACGCGGCCCGCACCGGGCAGCGCCGCGAGCGCGTCGACGATGAGCCGCTTGACCGCTTCATGCTGAGATTTGGCCGGGTAGCCGAGCTGCACGTCGACGGTGATGTCGTCGCCTTCGACGCGCACCTTCTTCACCGCCTTGCCGCTGACAAAATCCTTGCCGGTGTTCGGATCGACGAGCGTGCGCAACCGCGTCTGGACGTCGGCCTCGTTGATGGCCATGCGGGAAGCTCCGTGGATTGAATTGCTGAAAAACACTTGATTCTAGCGAATTTCGGTCATCGCCGCCGAGACCGCGTGGCCCGCTTTGCTAGAATTCGTTTTTCCCTGCCGTACGCAAGGTCTTGTCGATGTCCGTCGCCCAATCCGGTCAGACGCTGTTCGTCACGACGGCGCTACCGTACGCGAACGGCCCGTTTCACATCGGGCACATCATGGAGTACATCCAGGCCGATATCTGGGTGCGCTTCCAGCGGATGCAAGGACATCGCGTGCATTTCGTCTGCGCCGACGATACGCACGGCGCGCCGATCATGCTTGCAGCCGAAGCCGAAGGCGTCACACCGCAAGCGCTCGTCGCGCGAATCGCCGCGACGCGGCCCAAGCACCTCGCCGGCTTCCACGTGAGCTTCGACCATTGGCATTCGACCGACTCGCCGGAAAATGTCGAGCTGTCACAGGATGTCTATCGCAGGCTCAAGGCTGCGGGATTGATCTACGCGAAGCCGGTCGAGCAATTCTTCGATCCCGTGAAGTCGATGTTCCTGCCGGATCGCTACATCAAGGGCACGTGCCCGGTGTGCGGCACCCGGGACCAGTATGGCGACGCCTGCGAGAACTGCAGCTCGACGTACGCGCCGACCGACCTGATCGATCCTTATTCGACGCTGACCGGCGCGCGCCCCGAGCTGCGCACGTCAGAGCATCTGTTTTTCCGGCTCTCCGATCCGGCGTGCGTCGCGTTCCTGCGCGAATGGACCGCGGGCAGCGGCGCCGGCGGCGAGCCGCGGCTGCAAATGGAGGTGCTGAACAAGGCGCGCGAATGGCTCGGCGGAAGTGAAGGCAAGCTCGCCGACTGGGACATCTCGCGCGACGCGCCGTACTTCGGCATACCGATCCCTGACGAGCCGGGCAAATACTTTTACGTGTGGCTCGACGCGCCGATCGGCTATCTCGCGAGCCTCAAGGCCTACGTCGGGTCGGGAAAGGCAAAGACCGCTGGCGAGACGCGCAGCTTCGAACAAATCCTGTCGGCGCCCGATACGCGGCAGATTCACTTCATCGGCAAGGACATCATCTACTTCCACACGCTGTTCTGGCCCGCGATGCTGAAATTCGCCGGCGCGCCGTACAAGGTGCCCGACAACATCTACGTGCACGGCTTCATCACGTTCACCGGCGAGAAGATGTCGAAGTCGCGCGGCACCGGCATCAGCCCCGAGCTGTATCTCGATCTCGGACTGAATCCGGAATGGCTGCGCTACTACCTCGCCGCGAAACTCAACGATCGCGTCGAAGACCTCGACTTCAACCCCGAGGACTTCGTCGCCCGCGTCAACAGCGATCTCGTCGGCAAGTACGTCAATATCGCGAGCCGCGCGGCGGCGTTCATCACGCGCCAGTTCGGCGGCGCGCTGTCGCCGCGCTTGCGCGACACCGCCGAGCTGCGGCGGCACGGAGGGGCCGCCGAGCTCGCGTGGGCAGCGAAGGACATTGTCGCCGACGCGTACGCGAAGCGCGAATTCGGCAAGGTGCTGCGCGAAGCGATGCGCATCGCCGATCGCGTCAACGAGCGCTTCGATCAGGCGAAGCCGTGGGAGCTCGCAAAGGATCCGGCGCGCCGTGACGAGCTGCACGACGTCTGCACGGATGCGCTCCTCGCGTTTCGCGCGCTGACGTACTACCTGGCGCCCGTGCTGCCCGACGTCGCAAAGCGCGTGGCGACGATGTTCGGGTTGCCGTCGTCGCTCGCGTGGAGCGACATCGAGCGCACCGCCGAATCGATCCGGCCGTACGAGCATCTGATCACGCGCGTCGACCCGAACCGGATGGACGCATTGCTCGAAGGACCGAAGGCGACCCTCACCCCTTCCCTCTCTCCTGCGGGCGGGCGAGCGGAAAAGGAATCCGCCGCGTCCGCGGCGCAGATAAGCATCGATGATTTCGCGAAGATCGACCTTCGCATCGCGCGCATCGCCGACGCCGAAGCGGTCGAAGGCGCCGACAAGCTCGTCAAGCTCACGCTCGACATCGGCGAAGCTCGCACGCGCACCGTGTTCGCCGGCATCAAGTCGGCGTACAAGCCGCAGGACCTGGTCGGACGATTGACGCCGATGGTGGCGAATCTCGCACCGCGCAAGATGAAGTTCGGACTTTCCGAAGGCATGGTGCTCGCCGCGTCCGGGGACGGTCCGGGCATTTATCTGCTCGCGCCGGACACCGGCGCCAAGCCCGGAATGCGCGTCAAATGAGCGACGCTTACGCTGCTCGTCGTCCCCGCGGAGGCGGGGACCCAGCGGCTTTCATGCGAACGACACTGGATTCCCGCCGAAGTTTATCCCGAGCGCAGTCGAGGGACGGGAATGACGGCGAGCAGAGCGTCGCTCCTCGATGAGCGCGCTGTCGCTTCACTTCGTGCTCGTCGCGATCGCGGCGTGGCTCGCGCTCGGCGCGCTCGGCATCGCCGCGCTGCGCGAGCTGCGCATCGTGAGCCGCGTGCTGTTCCCCGCCGGCGCCGCGGTCGGACTCGCGCTCGCCGTCGTCGCGTTCACCGCACTTGGCGGCCCGCCACGCATGCTCGTGCTGCCGCTCGGGCTGCCGGACCTTCCGTTCCATTTGCGGCTCGACTCGCTGTCCGCGTTCTTCCTGCTGCTGCTCGGCGCAACGAGCGCGGCGGTGTCACTGTTCTCCGCCGGCTATTTTCGCTCGAGCGAGGGCACGCCGCCGGGCCTGATCTGCTTCCAGTACCACGGCTTCCTCGCGGCGATGGCCATGGTGCTCATCGCCGATGATGGTTACGCGTTCATGGTGGCGTGGGAGTCGATGGCGCTGGCGTCGTTCTTCCTGGTGACGACCGAGCACCGCATTGCGGAGATCCGCCGCGCTGGCTTCCTGTACCTGTTGATCGCGCACATCGGCGCGATCGGCATCCTGCTCTGCTTCGGCGTGCTGCAGGGCGGGCACGGCGACTACACGTTCGACGCAATGCGCAGTGTCTCGTTATCGATCGGGTGGTCGTCGATCGCGTTTTTCCTCGCGCTCTTCGGGTTCGGCGCGAAGGCCGGCATCCTGCCGCTGCACGTCTGGCTGCCGGAAGCGCACCCCGCGGCGCCGTCACCGGTGTCCGCGCTGATGAGCGGCGTCATGCTGAAGACGGCGATCTACGGATTTCTGCGCGTCACGTTCGACCTGCTGCATACCCAGCTCTGGTGGTGGGGCGTGATCGCGCTTTCGCTCGGGCTCGCCACCGCGCTGTTCGGTGTGATCTTCGCCGCCGTGCAGACCGACATGAAGCGGCTGCTCGCGTATTCGTCGATCGAGAACATCGGCATCATCGTCGCCGGCATCGGACTCACGATCCTCTTCAAATCGTACGACAAGTCGATGCTCGCCGCGATCACGCTCACCGCCGTGCTGTACCACGCGCTCAATCACGCGTTCATGAAAAGCCTGCTGTTTCTCGCGACCGGGTCGGTGCTGCACGCGACAAAGGAGCGAAGCCTCGGCAAGCTCGGCGGGCTGATCCATCGGATGCCGTGGGTCGCATGGCTTGCGCTCGTCGGTACGCTCGCGATCGCCGGCTTGCCGCCGTTGAACGGCTTCGTCTCCGAATGGCTGCTGCTGCAGGCGTTCCTGTTCACGCCGAGCCTGCCGCAGTCGTTCGTCAACATGCTGGTGCCGCTCGCGGCCGCGGCGCTTGTGCTCGCCGCCGCGCTCGCCGGCTACGTGATGGTCAAGTTCTACGGCGTGATCTTTCTCGGGCAGCCGCGCGAGGCCAATCTCGCGTACGCGCACGACGCCGGCAAGCCTGAGCGCGCCGCGCTGCTGTTCCTCGCCGCCGGATGCGTGCTGCTCGGCGTGCTGCCGGTGAACGTCATCCGCGCGCTCGATCCGGTCAACCAGTTGCTGCTCGGCACGAGCGTCGGCCAGGCGGCGAGCGGGAGCTGGCTGCTGCTCGCGCCGGTCAACGCCGACCGCTCGAGCTACAGCCCGCTGATCATGCTCGTCGTGATCGTCGCCGTCGTGCTGCTGACGATGCAGATCGTCCACCGCTTCTATCACGGCCGGATCCGGAAGTCCGCGCCGTGGGACTGCGGCTATCCGCTGCAGACGCCGAGGATGCAGGACACGGCGGAAGGCTTCGGCCAGCCGATCCGGCAGGTGTTCGAGCCTTTCTTCCGCATCGAGCGCGAGCTTCCGACGCCGTTCGACGTCGCGCCGCGCTATTCGATGAAAGCGGACGATCACTGGTGGCACTGGATGTACGTGCCGCTCGCGCGCGCGGCGGACCATGCGGCGCGCTTCGTCGGGCTGATCCAGCAGGGCCGCATCTCCGTGTATCTGACCTACAGCTTCATCACGCTGCTCGCGCTCCTTTTCCTGATCCGATGACCGCCGCCGCCTTCCTGTCCCAACTGCTGCAGCTCGCGCTTGCGCTCGCGCTCGCGCCGCTGCTCGTCGGCTGGGTCAACCAGTGCCGCGCATGGCTTTCGGGCAAGCGCGCGCCGTCGCCGCTGCTGCCGTACCGCACGATCCGCAAGCTCTTCGTGAAGGATGCGGTGGTCGCCGCGAACGCATCGCCGATGTTTCGCATCACGCCGTACATCGTGTTCGGCGCGATGTGCTGCGCGGCGGCGATCGTGCCGTCGCTCGCGACCGACCTGCCGTTCGCGAGCGCCGCCGACGCGATCGCACTCGTCGGCCTTTTCGCGCTCGCGCGCGTTTTCATTGCGCTTGCCGCGATGGACATCGGCACGGCATTCGGTTCGCTCGGCGCGCGGCGCGAGATGTTCGTCGGGTTCCTTGCCGAGCCGGCGCTTTTGATGGTGCTGTTCACCGCGTCGTTGATCTCGGGCTCCACGTCGTTGCCGCAAATCGTCGACACGCTCGCGCACCGCGAGCTCGCGATCTATCCGAGCCTCGCATTCGCCGGCGTCGCGTTCACGATGGTCTCGCTCGCCGAGAACGCGCGCATTCCGGTCGACAATCCGACGACGCATCTCGAGCTCACGATGATCCACGAGGCCATGATCCTCGAGTATTCGGCGCGCCATCTCGCGCTCGTCGAGTGGGCAAGCGCATTGAAGCTCTTCAACTACTCGTGCATCGGACTCGCAATCTTCTTCCCGTTCGGCATCGCCGAGGGCAGCACCGACTGGCTCGCGATCCTCGCCGCGATTCCCACGCTGATCATGAAGCTCGCGATCGGCGGCTTCGCGCTCGCGCTGATCGAGACGCTGTCGGCGAAGATGCGGATCTTCCGCGCGCCCGAGTTCCTGGGCACTGCATTCCTGCTCGCGGTGCTCGCGATGCTCGTCAACCTGCTGCTCGGGAGCTAGCGTGGCGTCCGTCCCGCTCTACGCCCAACTGATCAACTTGCTCGCCGCGCTGCTGCTGCTGCTCGCGTTCGCGATGCTCGCGCAGCGACGCGTGCTGTCGCTGATCGATCTCTTCGCCGCGCAGGGCTTCTCGCTCGCGCTGTCGACCGCGATCGTCGCCTACGCGACCGGCCAGCATCATCTGTACTGGTCGGCCGGGCTGACGCTGCTGCTCAAGGTGGTACTGCTGCCGTGGATCCTCTATCGGTTGATCCGTCAGCTCGACGTCAAATGGGACGTCGAAGGACTGATCAACATCCCGACGACGATGCTGATCGGCATCGTGCTCGTCGTGTTCTCGTTCAACCTCGCGGTGCCGATCTCGCAGCTCGCGAGCACGGTGACACGCTCGACGCTCGGCATCGCGATGGCGAGCGTGATGCTGTCGTTCCTGATGATGATCACGCGGCGCAAGGCGATCCCGCAGGTGATCGGGTTCCTGTCGATGGAGAACGGCCTCTTTTTCGCGGCGACGAGCGCGACGTACGGCATGCCGATGGTCGTCGAGCTGGGCATCGCACTCGATGTGCTCGTCGGCATGCTGATTCTCGGCGTGTTCTTCTTCCAGATCCGCGAGCAGTTCGACAGCCTCGACCTGAAGCATCTCGAAAAGCTCAAGGAGGGCGAGTGAGCACGGCGGGCGTAAGCCAAGTACCCGCGAGCGCGCTGGGCGAAGCCGAGGCCCGAAGGGCCCGTCAGCGCGCGAACGGGCAAGCCGACGCTCGACGACCGCATCCCATGCCTTCCCAAAGAGGCTTGCCGAAGGGCCGTCGCCGTGCGAGCGAGATGTTCGCCCGACGCGCGACCGCTCGTCTTTGCCGGCGGGCACAAAGAGGGCGAGTAGCCACGTGATCGAGATCCTCGCCGTTCTCGGCCTGCCGCTCGCCGGCGCATTCGTGCTCGCCGCGATCGGCGAGCGCGAGGAAGCGCCGGCGGTGAACGTGCTGGCAAGCTTGCTCACGCTTGTCGCGGCGGTGGCCCTCACGGTGCGCGTGATCGACGATGGCCCGCAGCTCGTGCTCGGCAAGCTCTTCTTCGTCGACGCGTTCAACGTGTTCCTCGTTGCGCTGACCGCGTTCGTCGGGTTCACCACCGCGATCTTCTCGCGGCCGTACATGAGGATCGAGCACGAGCACGGCAAGCTCACGACCGCGCGGCTGCGCCTCTACCACGCGATGTACCAGATGTTCAACTTCACGATGCTGCTCGCGCTGCTCACGAACAACATGGGCATCCTGTGGGTAGCGCTCGAGGCGGCCACGCTGACGACCGTGCTGCTCGTGTCGCTGTATCGCACGCCGGCGAGCCTCGAAGCGGCGTGGAAATACTTCATCCTCTGCGGTGTGGGCATCGCGCAGGCGCTGTTCGGCACGATCCTGCTGTTCTTCGCCGCCGAGAAAGTGCTCGGCGCCGAAGGCGGCGCGCTGCTGTGGACCGAGCTCAATAACGTCAAAGGGCAGCTCGAGCCGACGGTGCTCTCGCTCGCGTTCGTGTTCCTGCTCGTCGGCTACGGCACCAAAGTCGGCCTCGTACCGTTGCACAACTGGCTGCCCGACGCGCACGCCGAGGGCCCGACGCCCGTCTCCGCAGTGCTGTCGGGCCTGCTGCTGAACGTCGCGCTGTACGCGGTCGTCCGCTGCAAGGTGCTCGTCGACGGGGCGATGCCGACCGCTTTCGCGAAAGACCTGATGATGGGCTTCGGGCTGCTGTCGGTCGTCGTCGCGGCATTCCTGCTGTCGCGGCAGAAGGACATCAAGCGCCTTTTCGCCTACTCGTCGATCGAGCACATGGGCATCATCACGTTCGCGTTCGGCATGGGCGGACCGGTCGCGAGCTTCGCGGGCCTGCTCCACATGACGGTGCACTCGCTCACCAAGTCAGCGATCTTCTTCGCCGTCGGCCACGCCGCGCAGAAGACCGGCACGCAGCTGATCGACGGCATCCGCGGCCTTGTCACGATCAGCCCGATGATCGGCTGGGGCCTGCTGATCGGCACGTTCGCGATCCTCGGCATGCCGCCGTTCGGCGTGTTCGCGAGCGAGTTCCTGATCCTCACGACGGCAATGCGCGACCAGCCGTGGGCGACGCCCTTTCTGCTCGTTGCGCTCGGCATCGCGTTCGCCGCGGTGTTCTCGAAAGTGCAGCCGATGGCGTTCGGCGAAACGAGCGCGAAGCGCTTGCCGATGCGTCCGGCGATGATGCCGGTGTTCGTGCACCTTTCGATCGTGCTGATGCTCGGGCTGTGGATTCCGCCTTTCCTCGCCGACTGGTATCGGCAGGCGGCGCGATTGATCGGATGAACGCGACGACCCTCACCCCTTCCCCTCTCCCGCACGGCGGGAGAGGGGAAATGTCGTGCGCTTCGCGTAGATAACGATGGACGTCGGCCGCCTCGGACTCGCGGCTTTGGTGGTGCCCGCGCCGTTGCCCGCGTGGCGCGTACCGGTGAGCTCCGGCCAGCTGCTGCCCGCGTGCCGGCTGTCGTGGGAACAGGGCGGTCAGCTCGCGGCGCTGTGGACGAGCGACGAGCGCGATCGACATCGCGGTTTCCTGCTGCGCGTCGCACTGCTCGACGTCGAGGGGCTCACCGTGCTCGAGCACACGCTGCCCGACGCACCGGACACGCGCCATCCCGACGTCGCCGCGATCTTTCCCGCGGCGAGTCGGATGCAGCGCGCCGCGTTCGATCTCGTCGGCACGGCGTCGGACGCCGATGACCAGCGTCCGTGGGCCTGGATGGCGAGCTGGCCGATCGACCAGTTCCCGTTGCGACGCGATTTCGTGCCGTCGCCCAAATGGGAGCCGGGTCAGGAGGAGTATCCGTTCATCAGGGTCGAAGGCGATGGCGTGCACGAGATCCCGGTCGGTCCCGTGCACGCCGGCATCATCGAGCCGGGACACTTCCGTTTCCAGATCGTCGGCGAGAAAGTGCTGCGGCTCGAGGAGCGTCTCGGTTACGTGCACAAGGGCATCGAGAAGCGCTTCGAGCAGTTCACGCTCGCAGACGGCTATCGACTCGCCGGCCGCGTGTCCGGCGACAGCACCGTCGCGTACGCGTGGGCGTACGCGCAGGCGGTCGAAGCGATCGGCGCAGTCGCCGTGCCGCCGCGTGCGGCGTGGCTGCGCGCGCTCGCGCTCGAGCAGGAGCGGATCGCCAATCATCTCGGCGATCTGGGTTATCTCGGCAACGACGGCGGATTCGCGTTCGGGCTGGCTCAATTCTCGCGCTTGAAGGAAGACGTGCTGCGGACGAATCTCGCGGCGTTCGGGCACCGGATGCTGATGGATTTCATCGTGCCGGGCGGCGTCGCGAGCGATCTCTCGTCCGAGCACGCGCGCGTCATTCGCGATCAGTGCCTATCGCTCGAGCGCGAAGTCGTGACGTTGCGCGCGATCTACGACGACCACGCCGGACTGCAGGACCGCTTTCGCACCTGCGGTTACGTGACGCCGGCGCTTGCGGCGAAGCTCGGCCTCGTCGGCATGGCGGGTCGCGCAAGCGGACAGTCGCGCGACCTGCGATGCGACTTTCCGGTTGCACCCTACGATGCGCTCGGTGTAGGCAAGGTCGTGCACGAGCAGGGCGACGTCGCGGCGCGGGTCGCCGTGCGCTTCGACGAGCTCGCCGAGTCGCTTCGGCTCGTGCGCACGATCGTCGACGCGGCGCCCGGCGGCGACTGGCGCGTGCCGCTGCCGCCGCTCGCCGCGTTCCGCACGGGCATCGGATTCGTCGAAGGATGGCGCGGACCCGTCTTCGTCGCGCTCGACAGCGGCCCGAACGAGACGATCCGCCGCTGCCGCCCGCACGATCCGTCGTGGTCGAACTGGCCGGTGATCGAGCACGCGGTGATCGGCAACATCGTTCCCGATTTCCCGCTGATCAACAAATCGTTCAATCTCTCGTACAGCGGACAGGACTTATGACGCGCTTCCGCAATTCGTTCGTCGTCCCCGCGAACGCGGGGACCCAGCGACTTTTGACGCAAGACACTGGATTCCCGGCCTTTTCGCGAGCGCGCGTCTACGTTCGGTTGAGTGTCGGCCGGACCGATCGCGCGGCGACGCGCCTGCGGCACTTGGCTTCGCCCGCCGCGCTCACGGCTGCATTCGCGGAATGACCTAAATCATGTGGCACGTGCTGCGCAAGATCGCGACGACGGGCATCCGGTCCGAGCCGCCGCCCGCGCCGGCCGACGAAATGGTCATCGTCGCGCGCCTGCAGGAGCAGGTGCTGCGAACGCTCGGCCGCGCACTCGCGATCCGCGAAGTCGATGCAGGCTCCTGCAACGGCTGCGAGCTCGAAATTCACGCGCTCGCCAATCCGTACTACAACCTGGAGGGACTGGGCATCAAGTTCGTCGCGAGCCCGCGTCACGCCGACATGCTGCTCGTCACCGGGCCGGTGTCGAAGCACATGGCGATTGCGCTCAAGCGCACCTACGACGCGACACCCGAGCCGAAGCTCGTCGTCGCCGTCGGCGATTGCGGTTGCACCGGCGGCATCTTCGGCGAGAGCTATGCGACGCTCGGCCGTGTCGCGAACGTGATCCCGGTCGATGTCGAGATTCCCGGCTGCCCGCCGACGCCGACCGCGCTGATGCAAGGCATTCTCGCGGCGATCACGAAAGCTGCGCCACCGTCGGCTTCAAGCGACTCGATCGTCGACTGACTTCCGTCACGGCAGCCATCCGCGATCGCCGACGTCGATTCGTCGTACCGACCGCGCCGCTTCTGCGCGGTCATTTCAGGCCGCCGGTCTGCGGGCAGGAACCTTTCGTCACGCGCGGCGACGAATGTTGATCGGTCGGCAAGAATTTCCACGTCGGGATGCCATGTCGATGACCGCGCCATCCTGCGATGCGCTCGTGCTGTTCGGCGTCACCGGCGACCTCGCCGGCAAGATGCTGCTGCCCGCGGTCGACGCGCTGATCGCGCGCGGCCAACTCGAGGTCCCGGTCGTCGGCGTCGCCCGCCACGACGCGCACGGCGCGCCGATCGCCGAGCGGGTGCGCCACAGCGTCGAACGCAACGGCGCGCTCGATGCGAGCGCAAGCGCGCGTCTTGCGCAAGCGCTGCGCTATGTCGAGGGCGATCTTTCGGATCCGGCGACGTTCGCCGAGCTTCGCCGTTCGCTCGGGGAAGCGAAGCGGCCGCTGTTCTATCTCGCCATTCCGCCGTCGCTCTTCGCGGGCATCGGTCGCCTGCTCGCGCAAGCGGGTCTAGCGAGCGGTGCGCGCGTGGCCGTCGAGAAGCCGTTCGGCCACGACGTCGAATCGGCGCGCGAGCTCGAGTCCGCGCTCGAGCGCGTGTTCGCGCCCGACGCGATCCTTCGCATCGATCACTATCTCGCCAAGTGGCCCGTGCGCGCGATCACGCAATGGCGCGCGGCGAATCCGTGGCTCGAGCAGGCGTGGAGCGGCGCGTTCGTTCGCAGCGTGCAGATCACGATGGCGGAGACGTTCGGCGTCGAGGATCGCGGCGCGTTCTACGACGCCGTCGGCGCGTTGCGCGACGTCGTGCAGAACCATCTGCTGCAGGTCGTCGCCGTGCTCGCGATGGAGCTTCCCGATCGCGCCGATGCGCAATCGTGGCAGGACGCCCGGGTTGCCGCGCTCGCCGCGCTGCAGCCGATCTCGCCGGAGCTCGTCGTCTGCGGCCAGTACGATGGTTATCGCGACATCCAGGGTGTCGCGCCCGATTCGCAGACCGAGACGTTCATCGCGCTGCGCTTCGAGGTCGACACGCCGCGCTGGCGCGGTGTGCCGTTTTGCGTGCGTGCCGGCAAGCGGCTTCCGCTGACCACGACCGAGGTGTACGCGCGCTACGCGCCACCGGCCGGTGTCGCATCGGCGAGCCATGTGCGTGCAAGACTCGGACCCGGCGCCGTCGACATCGGCGTCGGGCTCGGCTCGTTGCAGCAGCCGCGCGACGCCGACGCAACCGAGCTGCGCGCCGATCTCGGCCGTGACGAGGACCACCATGCGTACGTGACGCTGCTCGACGCCGCCTTGCGCGGCGATGCGTCGTACGCCGAGCGCGCCGACGGCGTCCTCGCCGCGTGGCAGGTGGTCGAGCCGGCAGTTCACGCGCCGCTGCCCGTGCATCGCTACGCGCGCGGGTCGTGGGGACCCGCCGAAGCCGATCGCGTGCTTCCCGCGGGCGAGCGCTGGCACGATCCGGCCCCGAGTGACTGACGCTCATCGATGGCGCAGCGAATCGAGGATTACGCGCTGATCGGCAACTCGCGCACGGCCGCGCTCGTCGGCCGCAACGGCTCGATCGACTGGATGTGCGTACCGCGCTTCGACGCGCCGTCGGTGTTCGCGGCGCTCATCGGTACGATCGAGAACGGCCGCTGGCACATCGGACCGCAGGGACGCGCAACGGGGATCACGCGCCGGTACCGGCGCGACACGATGATCCTCGAAACGGAGATCGCGACCGCCGAGGGTACGGTGCGACTCGTCGATTGCATGCCGCTGTGGCCGCATCGCACGGACGTCGTTCGCGTCGTCGAGGGCGTGCGCGGGCGCGTGCCGATGCGCATGCAGCTCGTCATTCGCTTCGGCTACGGGACCGTCATTCCGTGGGTGCGCCGCTCCGAGGGTGCGCTGCTCGCTACGGCAGGGCCCGATTCGCTCGAGCTGCGAACGCCGGTGCACACGCACGGCAAGGGCTTCACGACCATCGCGGAGTTCGTCATTGCGCGCGGCGAGCGCGTTCCGTTCGTGATGACGCATTTTCCGTCGCACGAGCCGCGGCCGCTGCCGATCGATCCCGACGCGGCGATCGAGGCGACCGAGCGCGAATGGCAGACGTGGTGCAAGTCCTGCACGTATGAGGGACGCTGGCGCGAGCCGGTCGAGCGCTCGCTGCTGACGCTGAAGGCGCTTACGTACGCACCGACCGGCGGCGTCGTCGCGGCGCCCACGACGTCGCTGCCCGAGCGGCTGCACGGCGTTCGCAACTGGGATTACCGCTATTGCTGGGTGCGCGACGCGACGTTCACGCTGTACGCGCTGCTGCTCGCAGGCTACCGCGACGAGGCGCGCGCCTGGCGCGAATGGCTGCTGCGCGCCGCGGCCGGTCGGCCACAGGACCTTCAAGTACTCTACGGTATCGCCGGCGAGCGACAGTTGAGCGAGCTCGCGATTCCGTGGCTGCCCGGTTATCGCGAATCGCGTCCGGTGCGTGTCGGCAACGCGGCATCGGGACAGTGGCAGCTCGATGTTTACGGCGAGGTCATCGATGCGCTGTGCGTTGCGACGCAGGCGGGACTCGACCACTATCCGGACTCGTGGGCGTTCCAGCGCGCGCTGGTCGAGTTCCTCGAATCCGAATGGACGAAACCGGACAACGGCATCTGGGAGGTCCGCGGACCGCGGCGCCAGTTCACCCACTCGAAGGTGATGGCCTGGGTCGCCGCCGACCGCGCGATCCGTACTGCAGCGCGCGCCGGTTTCGACGCCCCGCTCGACCGTTGGCGCGCGATGCGCGCCGAAATCCACACGACGGTCTGCCGTCGCGGTTACGACGCAAAACGCAACACGTTCGTGCAGCGTTTCGGCGCGAAGGACCTCGACGCGAGCCTGCTGCTGATCCCGATCGTCGGCTTCCTGCCGCCGAACGACCCGCGCGTGCATGGCACGATCGCCGCGATCGAACGCGAGCTGACCGATCACGGATTCGTCCGCCGCTACACGACGCGGTCACGCATCGACGGCCTGCCGCCGAACGAAGGACTGTTCCTTCCGTGCTCGTTCTGGCTCGCCGATGCGCTTGCGCTGTGCGGAGCGCGCGCGAAGGCCGAGCGGCTGTTCAAGCGACTGCTCGCGCTCGCGAACGATGTGGGACTGCTCGCGGAGGAATACGATCCGCGCGCGCGCCGCTTGCTGGGCAACTTCCCGCAGGCGCTGTCGCACGTCGCGCTCGTCAACACCGCGCGCAATCTGACGCGCGGCGGCGGACCTTCCGAGCATCGCAGCCAGCGGACGAAAGAAGCCCCGCCGAATGGCGAGGTCGCGACCGAGCCGCGCAGCGCGACGGCAACGCTATTGGAACCCGCTTCGCCCCGCGCGCGCCGCGCGCGCTGACCGCTAGCCCGGCGGCAACAGCCAGTCGCGGAACTGCTCGCGCAGCTTGTTCTTCTGGATCTTGCCGGTGGCGCCAACCGGAATGGCATCGACGAATGCGACGTCGTCGGGTCGCTGCCATTTCGCGACCTTGCCTTCGTAATGGCGCAGCAGCTCGTCGCGCGTGACCTCCGCGCCCGGCTTCTTCACGACGACGAGCAGCGGCCGCTCGTCCCACTTCGGATGACGGATGCCGATGCAGGCCGCCATCGCGACCGCCGGATGCGAGATCGCGACATTCTCGATCGCGATGGAGCTGATCCATTCGCCGCCGGACTTGATGACGTCTTTGCTACGGTCGGTGATCTGCATGTAGCCGTCGGCGTCGATCGTCGCGACGTCGCCGGTCGGAAACCATTCGCCGCCCGCTTCGTCACGCGCGAGCGGATCGGCGTCGTCACGAAAATAACGGTTTGCGATCCACGGACCGCGAACCTGCAGATCGCCGAACGCCTTGCCGTCCCACGGCAGGTCGCGGCCTTGCGCGTCGACGATCTTCATGTCGACGCCGAAGATCGCGCGACCCTGCTTCGCCTTGACGGCGTACAGCTCGTCGCGCGGCAGGCTCGCGTGCTTCGGCCGCAATCCGCAAACGGTGCCGAGCGGGCTCATCTCGGTCATGCCCCAGCCGTGACGCGCGTCGACGTCGAAGCGCTCGGCGAATGTCCGGATCATCGCCGGCGGCAACGCGGCGCCGCCGACCAGCGTGCGGCGCATCGTCGAGAATTTGAGATCGTGCTGCTCCGCATAGCCGAGGAGCGCTTGCCACACGGTCGGCACGCCCGCCGAGAACGTGACCTTTTCGGCCTCGATCAGCTCGTGCAGCGACTTGCCGTCGAGCGCGGGCCCGGGGAAGACGAGCTTCGCGCCCACCATCGCCGCCGCATACGGGATACCCCACGCGTTGACGTGGAACATCGGCACGACCGGCAGGATGACTTCACGCACCGAAAGATTCATCGCGTCGGGCAACGCGACAGCGAACGTATGCAGCAGCGTCGAACGATGGCTGTAGAGCACGCCCTTCGGATTTCCCGTCGTGCCCGACGTGTAGCACAGCGACGACGCCTGATGCTCGTCGAAAGAAGGCCACTCGTAGCGCTCAGTCTGCGCGGCGAGCAGATCCTCGTAGCAATGGAGATTGTCGATTGCGCTCGCAGCCGGCATGTGCGCGCGGTCGGTGAGCGCGACGAACGCCTTTACCGTCGTGCACTGCGCCGCGATCTTCTCGACGATCGGCAGGAACGTGAGGTCGAAGAACAGTGCGCCGTCCTCGGCGTGGCCGACGATCCACGCGATCTGGTCGGGCGCGAGCCGCGGGTTGATCGTGTGCAGGATCGCACCCTTGCCGGCGACCGCGTAGTAGAGCTCCATGTGGCGGTAGCCGTTCCATGCGAGTGTCGCGACGCGATCGGACGCGCCGACGTCTATCGCGTCGAGCGCGTTCGCGAGCTGGCGTGCGCGCCGGTGCAGCTCGCGATACGTCGTCCGATGCACGTCGCCCTCGACGCGGCGCGACACGATCTCGACGTCGCCGTGATGACGATCGGCGTGGCGGATCAGCGATGAAATGAGCAGCGGAACGTCCTGCATCGATCCGAGCATGGCTCCTCCTCCTGCGTCCCGGTGGACCGTCGCGAAGCGCCGTTACCGGCGGCCCGCGCGGACATAGCGTACATCGGCTTCGCCTTCCTCGTTGCCGCCGCCGTCGCCGAACTCGACGGCCATGAAGCCGTTGCGCTCGTAGAAGCGCCGGGCACCGGCGTTGCGCGCGAATGTCCACAGCTCGAGGTTCGGCGACTCGGACAGCACGCGCTCGAGCAGACGCTGGCCGATCGCGCGCCCGCTCCATTCGGGAGCGACGTACAAATGCATCAGCCATCCGTCCTTGCGCGCCGCGAAGCCGACGATGCGGTTGTCGCATTCGGCGAGCCACACCGATTGCGTGCCGAGAACAACCTCGCGGACGAACGCGATGGCCTCGTCGTCGGTGTGCACATCGCGCAGCCCCGGCAGCGCCGCACGGCGCGCCGCGAGCATCACGTCGCGAATCGCGATCGCTTCGCTGCGCTGCTTCGCCGGATCGGGCCGGCGAACGACGACGACGAGCGGCATGGCTCAACCCAGCAGATCGCTCGAAACCTTCTTCGCGCGCACGTCCTTCGCCGCCGCTTTCGCCATATGCGGCGATTGCGCATCGAGCACGGGCTTCAGGTAATGCGCGGTATGGCTTTCCGGATGCTGCGCGATTTCCTCGGGCGGACCCTGCGCGATGATGCGCCCGCCACCGTCGCCACCCTCGGGACCGAGATCGACGATCCAGTCCGCGGTCTTGATGACGTCGAGATTGTGCTCGATCACGACCACCGTGTTGCCGTGATCGCGCAGCCGATGCAGCACGGTGAGCAAAAGCTCGATGTCATGGAAGTGCAGCCCGGTTGTCGGCTCGTCGAGGATATAGAGCGTGCGGCCGGTATCGCGCTTCGAAAGCTCGAGCGAGAGCTTCACGCGCTGTGCTTCGCCGCCGGAAAGGGTCGTCGCCGATTGCCCGAGCGTGATGTAGCCGAGCCCGACGTCGAGCAGCGTCGAGAGCTTGCGCGCCACCGCGGGCAGCGGCTCGAAGAACTCGTACGCCTGCTCGACGGTCATCGACAGCACTTCGTGGATGGTCCTGCCCTTGTAGCGGATCTCGAGCGTCTCGCGGTTGTAGCGTTGACCATGGCAGACGTCGCACGGCACGTAGACGTCGGGCAGAAAGTGCATCTCGACCTTGATCAAGCCGTCGCCCTGACACGCTTCGCAGCGTCCGCCCTTGACATTGAACGAGAAGCGTCCCGGCCCGTAGCCGCGCTCGCGCGCCTCCTTCACCTGCGCGAAGATTTCGCGAATCGGCGTGAACAGTCCCGTATACGTCGCCGGGTTCGAGCGCGGCGTGCGCCCGATCGGGCTCTGGTCGACGCTGATCACCTTGTCGAAGTGCTCGAGCCCTTCCATCTCGGTGAACAGCGCCGGCTCGGCGGTCGACCCGTACAGCTGACGCGCGACCGCGTGATAGAGCGTGTCGTTGATCAGCGTCGACTTGCCCGATCCGGACACGCCGGTGATGCAGACAAAAAGCCCGACGGGCAGCTCGAAGGTCAGGCCCTTGAGGTTGTTGCCGCTCGCACCGGTGATGACGAGCTTGCGCTCGGGATCGAAGCGATGGCGCCGTGCCGGAATCGGAATCAGCCGGTGACCGGCGAGATACTGGCCGGTCAGCGAATGCGCGGCCATCCGGATCTCGTGCGGCGAGCCCTGCGCGACGACCTGTCCGCCGTGCTCGCCCGCGCCCGGTCCCATGTCGACAACGTGATCGGCGGCCAGTATCGCGTCGGTGTCGTGCTCGACGACGATCACGCTATTGCCGAGATCGCGCAGATGCTTAAGCGTCGAGAGCAGCCGGTCGTTGTCGCGCTGGTGCAGTCCGATCGAGGGCTCGTCGAGCACGTACATGACGCCGGTCAATCCGGAGCCGATCTGCGACGCAAGCCGGATCCGCTGCGCTTCACCCCCGGAGAGCGTTTCCGCCGAGCGGTCGAGCGCGAGATAGTCGAGGCCCACGTTATTCAGGAACGACAGGCGGTTCTCGATCTCGTGGACGATCTTGTCGGCGATCGCGCGCTTGTGGCGATCGAGCTCGATCGTGGCGAAGTAGTGGGCGGTCTCCTTCAACGGCAACGCCGAGATCTCGAAGATCGCTCGCGCCGATGCGCCGGTGCCGAGCTTCACGTGCCGCGCCTCGCGCCGCAGCCGGGTGCCGTTGCACTCGGGGCACGGCTTGGAGTTCAGGTATTTGGCGAGCTCCTCGCGCACCATCACCGAATCGGTTTCGCGATAGCGCCGCTCGAGGTTCGGGATGATGCCTTCGAACGGATGCTCGCGCACGACCGGCTTGCCGCGCTCGGACAGATACGTGAACGCGATCTTCTCCTCGCCGCTGCCGTAGAGCACCAGTTGCTGCACGCGCTCGGGCAAACGGTTGAACGGCCGCTCGAGATCGAAGCCTGCGTGCTTCGCGAGGTTGCCGAGCAGCTGAAAGTAGAATTGGTTGCGCCGGTCCCAGCCCTTGATCGTGCCCGACGCAAGCGAAAGCTGCGGAAACGCGACGACGCGCTTCGGATCGAAGAACGTGATCGAGCCCAGGCCGTCACAGCGCGGGCACGCGCCCATCGGGTTGTTGAACGAGAACAGCCGCGGCTCGAGCTCGGGCAGCGAATAGCTGCAGATCGGGCACGCGAACTTGGCCGAGAACAGGTGCTCCCGCGGCCGCTCATTTTCGTTGCCCATCTCGACGGCGATCGCGCGGCCGTCGCCGACGCGAAGCGCCGTTTCATACGACTCGGCGAGCCGCTGCTTCATGTCGGCGCGCACCTTGAGCCGGTCGATGACGACCTCGATCGTGTGCTTGGTCGACTTCGCGAGCCGCGGCACGGCGTCGATCTCGTGGATGTCGCCGTCGACGCGAACGCGCACGAATCCCTTCGCGCGCAATTCGATCAGAAGCTCGAGCTGTTCGCCCTTGCGGTCGACGACCACCGGCGCGAGGATCATCAATCGCGTGTCCTCGTCGGGATCGCTCTGCAACGCGAGCGTCGTGTCGACCATCTGCGAGATCGTCATCGAGGCGAGCTTCTGCTCCGGATGGTTGGGGCAATACGGATCGCCGACTCGCGCGAACAGCAGCCGCAGGTAATCGTGGATCTCGGTCACCGTGCCCACAGTCGAGCGCGGGTTGTGCGACGTCGCCTTCTGCTCGATCGAGATCGCCGGCGACAACCCCTCGATCAGGTCGACGTCGGGCTTCTCCATCAGCTGCAGGAACTGCCGCGCGTACGCGGACAGCGACTCGACGTAGCGGCGCTGGCCTTCCGCGTACAGCGTGTCGAACGCGAGCGAGCTCTTGCCCGAACCGGACAGCCCTGTGATGACGATCAGGCGGTGCCGCGGAAGATCGAGGTTGACGTTCTTGAGGTTGTGCGTGCGTGCGCCGCGGATGCGGATGTAATCCATGCGTTGGAGTCAGTTGGCGTCGGCCCCGTGCGGTTTCAAGCGACGCCCGATCGTTCGCACCGCTTCGGCTCGTGCGTTCGGCCTAAGTCAATCGGCGCATCGGAAACCGCGAGGCAACCTGCTACTATACCGCCATTCCGCAGCCGTTTCTAAGCACCACTTTCCCCGCATTTCCCGAGTCGATGCGCGATCGCGCCGAGCCCGCCGCTTCCGCCGCCGCATCCGCGGGCGCGCGAGCTCCGCGCGTGCGGATGAGCGCGGTCGAACGCCGCGCGACGATGGGCCTCGCCGGCATCTTCGGCCTGCGCATGCTCGGCATGTTCATCGTGCTGCCGGTGCTCGCGCTCTACGCGGAAACGCTGCCCGGCGGACGCAATCACACGCTCGTCGGCCTAGCGCTCGGCGCGTATGGTCTCACGCAGGCGGTGTTGCAGATTCCATTCGGCTGGGCATCGGATCGCTGGGGGCGCAAGCCCATCATCGTCGGCGGGTTGATGATATTCGCATTGGGCAGCTTCGTCGCCGCGTGGGCGCCGACGATCGCGTGGACGATCATCGGCCGCACGGTGCAGGGCGCCGGCGCGATCTCCGCCGCTGTCATCGCGCTCACGGCCGACCTCACGCGCGACGAAGTGCGAACGCGCGCGATGGCCGCGATCGGCCTCACGATCGGCGCGACGTTCGCGCTCTCGCTCGTCGCCGGTCCCGCGCTTACGTCGGTGATCGGCGTGCCCGGCATCTTCATCCTGACGGGCGCGCTCGCGATAGGCGCGATCGGCGTGCTGCTCAAAGCCGTGCCGCAGTCCGAGTTCGCCGCGCGCCCGGCCGACACGCCGGGCCAATGGCGGCGCGTGCTCGCCGACGCTCAGTTGCTGCGCTTGAACTACGGCATCTTCGCGCTGCACGCGGCGCTGATGTCGCTATTCGTCCAGGTGCCGTTCATGCTCCGCGACGACGGCATCGAGAGCGGCCGCCATTGGATCGTTTATCTGCCGGTGCTGATCGTCTCGGTCGCGCTGATGGCGCCGGCGATGATGCAGGCGGACCGCCCCGGCCGCAGCAAGCCGATCTTTGTCGGCGGCATCGCGGTGCTGTTCATCGGGCAGGCGCTCCTCGCCGCATCCGGCGCCTCGCTCGCGTGGGCGATCGCCGGGCTCGTCGCGTTCTTCACCGGCTTCAACCTGCTCGAGGCGAAGCTGCCGTCGCTGATCTCGAAGTTCGCGCCCGCCGACGCGAAGGGAACGGCGGTCGGCGTGTATTCGAGCGTGCAGTTCTTCGGCACGTTCGTCGGCGCGGCGGTCGGCGGTTGGCTGTCGCAGCATTTCGGTCCGCCCGCGGTGTTCGCGTTCTGTCTCGTGCTCACCGCCGCGTGGATCATCGTCGGCGCCTCGATGGCGCCGGTGCCCGCGTACAATCGCGGCAATTATTCGATGGGAGAAACGTAAATGGCGTCCGTCAACAAGGTGATCCTGATCGGCAACCTCGGCCGCGATCCCGAAACGCGCTATACGACCAACGGCGACGCCGTGACGAACCTGCGCATCGCCACCACGGAGACGTGGAAGGACAAGAACGGCGAAAAGCAGGAGAAGACCGAATGGCACACGGTCGTGCTGTTCGGGCGCCAGGCCGAAGTGGCCGGCGAATATCTGAAGAAGGGACGCGCGGTCTACATCGAGGGCCGGCTGCAGACGCGCAAGTACACCGACAAGGAAGGCGTGGAAAAATACTCGACCGAGGTCGTCGGCGACCGGATGCAGGAAAAAGAACGTCGACGACTTCGACGACGACATTCCGTTTTAAGTCGTCCCGCCATCGGCGAGCTGTCATTCCCGCGAAGGAGCCGCAAGCGAGGCAGGCGCAAGCCAAGTGCCGCAGGCGCGTTGCCGAGCGAGCGGCCCGGCCGACGCTGTCGGCTGCACATTGTCGTGCGGTCGCAAAGAGGCCGGGAATCCAGCGTCTTTCAAGCGACGCCACTGGATCCCCGCCTTCGCGGGGACGACAATTCAGCGCTTAAGCTTGACTTGCATGCCGGACAGGTCGAGCGAAAACTCGAGCCCGACCTGCTTGCCCTTGACCTTGAGCTGCACGCCGTTCGAGTTCTTGAGGTCGGCAACCTTCTCGCCACCGGCCACGGCGACGCCGGCGCCGACCGCCGTGTAGGTTCCCTCGATGTCACCGATGTGCTTCAGGTTGTAGACCTCGCCGACAAGCTCCGCCTTCGACACGCCGATCGTCGCGCCGATGCTCACACCGCCGATCGTCACCGGATACGTCTTGCCCTTGTAGGTGAGCGTGCCCGAGCCGCCGGCGCCGC
>WNGF01001021.1_pt1 | contig 66112 bp, 67 predicted proteins | sample 5400641 | NCBI WGS metagenome assembly WNGF01 (sample SAMN13153371, study PRJNA577476) | soil metagenome | isolation source: 80 cm soil or saprolite under grassland replicate 2 | place: USA:California | collected 2016-06-15
GCGATTCACATGGAACTCCACTTCTTGTGTAGGGTTGCGGGCATGCCCGTCAACGACCGCCGTGAGCTCCGCCAGCGCCTGGTCGCCCTCGCCGGCGCGCAGTCCGGCTACTTCAGCGCCGCCCAGGCCCTGGCGGCCGGCTACTCCTACCAGGCGCAGAAGCAGAACGCCGACCGCGGCAACTGGGTCAAGGTCGGCCGCGGCCTGTTCCGCCTGCCAGGGTGGCCGGCCGGCCGCCACGAGGACCTCGTCCGCCTCTCCCTGTGGAGCCGCGGCCGCGCGGTGGTGTCGCACGAATCCGCCCTGTCCGTGCACGAGCTCGGCGACGTGAACCCCGCCCGCACGCACCTCACCGTCCCGGCCGGGTTCCGGCAGCGCGCCCTGGCCGGCGTGGTGCTGCACCGGGCCGCGCTGCCAGAAGGCGACGTGCGCGACCAGGAGGGCTTCCGCGTGACCACCCCGCTGCGCTCACTGCTCGACACGGCCGCCGGCGACCTCGACCTGGACCTGCTGGCCGGCGCGGTCGAGGATGCGCTGGAGCAGGGGGTCCTCACGCGCTCCAGGCTGCTCGCCCGCGCCGACGAGCTCGGGCCCAAGGCTGCGCTCCGCATCGAGCGGGCGCTCGCGCCGAGGTGATGCCGATGCCGAATGTCTATGCGACCCCCGGCGCGCTCCGCGCCGCGCTCGAAGCGCGCCTCGTCTCGCACGAGCTGCCCACGGCGGCCGGGCTCGAGCGGCTGCGCCGCCGGGCCGTGTTCGAGCGGCTGCTCGTCCGCCTCGGGCACGCCATGCCCGGCCGCTGGGTGCTGAAGGGAGGCATGGCGCTCGAGGTGCGTCTCGGCGACCGCGCCCGCAGCACCCGCGACCTGGACCTGGCCCTGCGGCAGGCGGCCGGGGACGCCGTCACCGTGCGCGAGCACCTGATCGAGGCCCTGGCCGGCGACCCCGAGGGCGACGGGTTCGAGTTCCGCGTCGGTCCCGCCAAGGCCATCGACCTCGACGAAGCGGGCCGGCCCGGCTGGCGCTTCGCGGTCGACGCCCGCCTCGACGGGCGCACCTTTGCCAATGTGCGCCTGGACGTCGTCGCCCGCACCGAGGAGATCTCCACCACCGACCGGATCACCCTGCGCAGCCTGCTCGCCTTCGCCGGCTTCCCCGACCACGAGGTCGAGGCGGTCGACCCCGCCCAGCACTTCGCCGAGAAGCTGCACGCCTTCACCCGGCCGCACGGCGACCGGCCGAACAGCCGCGTCAAGGACCTGCCCGACATGCTCCTGCTGCTGGACCAGGGGCTCGCCCCGACCGCGGAGCTGCTCGCCACCGTGCGCCACGTCTTCGAGGTCCGGTCGACCCACGAGGTGCCGGCAAGCCTGCCGGACCCTCCCGCCGACTGGGCCGGTCGCTACGCCACCCTGGCCGACGAGCTCGGCCTGGAGGCCGCCACGGTCGACGACGCCATGACCCGCCTGCGCGCCTTCTGGGCGGCGACCTTCGCCCACCTCGGCGCCCCCTCGGACTCCCCGGGCTCCTCCGGGACCCACCGGGGCACGAGCGGGTGATCAGGCCAGGGCGGGGACCAGCGCGTCGCCGATCAGGGCCACCATGTCGACGTCGTCGTGCACCAGGTGCTGGAGCATGACGCGCTGCACCCCGGCCGCCTCGCAGGCACGCAGCCGTTCCACGACCTCGTCCACCGTGCCCACGATAAGCTGCGCGGGCGGCTCGGCCAGCAGCCCCTCTGGCGAGCCGCCGCGGCCGGTCCGCTCGAGCATGCGCCCCAGGCGCTCGAGCACCTCGGCGCGGTCGCGCCCGACCACACAGCCGCTCATCAGCGAGAAGCACAGGCTGGCCGGGTCGCGGCCGGCCTGCTCGCAGGCGGCGGACAGGCGCTGGCGGCGCTCGCGGCAGTCCTGGAGGGTGGCGAAGTTGGTGTTGTACTCATCGGCCCAGCGGGCGGCCAGCGCGGCGCTGCCCGGCCCGGCGGCGCCCCCGACGATCAGGTTCGGCCGCGGCCGCTGCACCGGCTTGGGCAGCGCGTCCAGGCCCTGGAGCCGGTAGTGCGCGCCCTGGAAGTCGAACGCCCCGTCGGCCCACTCCCGGTTGACGATCTCGAGCTGCTCGGCCAGCAGCGACATGCGCTCCCGGACGGACGGCATGTCGAAGCCGTAGGCGGTGTGCTCGTCGTGGTGCCAGCCCGCGCCGAGCCCGAGCTCGACCCGGCCACCCGAGACGTGGTCGGCGGTGACCACCATCTTGGCCAGGACCGAAGGGTGGCGGAAGGTGGCCGGCGAGACCATCGTGCCGAGCCGGATGCGGCCGGTGCGGGCGGCGAGCCCGGCCAGGGTCGCCCAGGCGTCGAGGGAGCCGCGCTCGCGCCGGCCCATGACCGAGAGGTAGTGGTCGGAGCGGAACAGCCCCTCGAGCCCGTGCGCCTCGCAGGCGTCCGCCAGCGCCAGCCACTGCTCCCAGGTCACGCCTTCCTGGCCCTCGACCATCAGGCAGATCCTCATGTGCGCGCCTCCTCCTCGAGCGTCCCGGGCTCTTGCGCCGTGCAAGCCGTGCAAGCCGAAGGCCCCGGACCGACCGGGGCCTTCGTGGGGAAGGTGCGCTGTGGGGCCCGCGCAGGCTCTAGAAGGCGCCGCTGCCGTTTGGCGTGCCGAGGCCAGAGGGCCCATCGTAGCCGGGTTCGGCCGTGCAGAGGTAACTGCCGCCGCACGAGCCGTTGGCGCCCGCGGTCACGTCGTTGAGCGAGCCGGCGTGCGCGTACGGAAAGGAGCCGTAGCGCACCGAGGCGGCGTTGCCGGCCAGGGCGTAGGCGGCCGCGACGATCGGGGCTGCCACGCTGGTCCCGCCGGCCTTGCGCCAGGGGCCGCCGCGCACGCCGTAGGTGTGGTAGACCGCGACGCCGGTGGCCGGGTCCGCCACCGCGCTCACGTCGGCGACCGTGCGCTTGGCGCAGCCATGGTCGCTCTGCCACGACGGCTTCGGGAAGAGCTTGGAGCAGCCGCTGCCGCTGCCCCGCCACACCGACTCGCTCCAGCCCCGCCCGCCCGAGGTCCGCGTCAGCCTGGTGCCGCCGACCGCCGTCACGTACTGCGAGGAGGCGGGGAAGTACGGCCCGTAGCCGGAGTCGCCCGCCGCGGCCGTGAGCACGTGCCCGGGGTGGTCGTAGGCCGCGTCGAAGCGGCTGGCGTCCGGCGATTCGGGGGTGCCGTAGGAGTTGCTGATCACCTCGGCGCCCATGGCGGCCGCCCGGCTCACGGCCGCCGCCAGGTCCGCGAGCGACCCGGAGTCGGCCTCGACCAGCAGGATGCGGCAGCGTGGGCAGACCGCCGAGACCATGTCCACGTCCAGCGAGATCTCCTGGGCCCAGCCGGCCTGAGGCGGCGGCAGCGCGCTCCCGCCGCGCTGGTCGACCTTGCGGAAGCAGCCGCTGTCGGCGGTGCAGGACGGCAGGCCGAACCAGGCGCGGTACCGGGCCAGGTCGGCCTCCGCGGCGGGATGGTCGTAGGCGGCCACGACCGCGACCGTCCGCCCGGCTCCGCCCGTGGCCGAGGGCAGGCGATAGGCGCTGCGGAGGTCCGCCGGGCCGTAGCCGCCGGAGGCCGACGGCGCCGAGGCCAGGCCGGGGCCGGACGAGGTCCCGCCGGATCGGGCGGGCGCGACCACCAGCCTCGCGAAGCAGCGGGCGTAGCCTCTGGGAGCCGCCGGGCAGGCGTCCCGGTAGGCCAGGCCGCGGTGGGCCGCGTCCCGGTGGGCCGGGCCGCGGTGGGCCGCAGCGCCTCGGGTGCCTGGTCCGGCCGCCGGCCGGGCGCTCGCCCGCGCGGCGAGCGCGAGCAGCACGATGGTGGTGAGCGCGATGGCGACGGCAGGCCGGCGGCGAAGCCGCATGTGGCACCTCCAGCTCGGACGGACCATGGCCGGAAAGTATCGCCTGAGATTATCGCGATGGAAAGCCAGAAAGTCAGAGTGCTGGGAGGAGCGGCTGCCGCCGCGGGGCAGGCGGAGCAGGAAGTAGGATCCGCGGCATGGCCACAGCCACCGGGCGGACGCGAGTGGTGTTCGCGGCGCACGCCTTCCCGCGCCACGAGGACGACCTGGCCGGCAGCTTCCTGCTGCGGCTGGCGCTGGCGCTCGGCCGCGAGGCCGTCGAGGTCGAGGCGGTGGCTCCCGCGGCACCAGGGCTCGCGGCCCGGGACCGGCTGCGTGGCGTGGCGGTGCGCCGCTACCGCTACGCGGCCCGCCGCGCCGAGACGTTGGCGTACACCGGCACCATGCACACCCGCGCCACCAGCCCGGGCGGGGCGCTCGCGCTCGCCGGGCTGCTGGCCGCGGGCACGGTCGCGCTGCGGCGGGCGGCGGGCGGCGCCGACCTGGTCCACGCCCACTGGTGGTTCCCGGGCGGCGTGCAGGCCCTGGCGGCGCGGCGGCGGCCTCTGGTCACCACAATGCACGGCACCGACGTGCGGCTGGCCCGCTCACGGCCTGCCGCGCAAGCCGTGTGCGCCCGCGTGCTGCGCGCCTCGGCCGTGGTCACCACCGTCTCGGCCTGGCTGCGGGACCAGGCCGCCGAATTCGCGCCCGAGAGCGCCGACCGCATCCGGGTGGCCCCCATGCCGGTGGACGAGACGCTGTTCTCCCCAGGCGGCGGGCCTCGCACTGAGCTGCTGTTCGTCGGCCGGCTCGACGGCCAGAAGGGAGCGGGCCTCGCCCTGCGCGCCCTGGCCGGGCTGCGCGGGCCCGCCGCCGAGCTGCCGCTGCGCCTGGTGGGCAGCGGCCCGCTGGAGCCGGACCTGCGCCGGCTCGCCAAGGAGCTCGGCGTCGCCGACCGGCTCCACTGGGAGTCCAACCTCCCCCAGCAAGCGTTGGCCGACCGCTACCGCCGCGCCGCCGCGCTGCTGGTGCCCGGCAGCCAGGAGGGGCTCGGGCTGGTGGCGGTCGAGGGCCAGCTCTCCGGCGCCCCGGTGATCGCCGCCGCCTCGGGTGGCCTGCTCGACGTGGTCGACGACGGCAGCAGCGGCTGGACCTTCCCTCCCGGCGAGCCGTCCGCGCTGGCCAGGGTGATCGAGGAGGTCGCCGAGCACCCCGCCCGCGCCGCCGAGCGGGCTGCGGCGGGCCGCCGCGCCGCGGCGGAGCGGTTCAGCCCGCATGCCGCCGCCCGAACCTACGCGGCGCTCTACGCCGAGGCGCTCGCCAGCGCCGAGGTCCCCGCCAGGTCCCGAAGGCTCCGGGCACGGCCCGCCCGGGAGCGATAGGCTCGCCCGCATGAGCGAACACGGCGAGCAGGGCGGGCAGGCAACCGGCAAGGTCACCTCGGCCGTTTTCTCCGACGTCATCCTCGGCCGCCTGGGCGCCGGCGACCGGGACGTGCTGATCGGCCCGCAGCACGGGGTGGACGTCGGCGTCCTCCGGGTGGCGCCGGGAATCGCCATGGCGCTCACCACCGACCCGGTGTTCGTGGTCCCGGGCTACGGCTGGGAGCGGGCCGCCTGGTTCGCCGTGCACATCCTCGCCTCCGACGCCGCCACCAGCGGCCTGGAGCTGCGCTGGATGGCGGTGGACCTCAACCTCCCGCCCGACATCACCGAGAGCGACCTGGCGGCCCTGTGGGACGCGTACTCGCGCGCCTGCGCCGACCTCGGCCTCGCGGTGGTCACCGGCCACACGGCCCGCTACGACGGCTGCAACTGGCCCATGGTGGGCGGCGCCACCTGCGCCGCGGTCGGGCCGGAGCACGCCTTCGTGACCCCGACCATGGCCGAGCCGGGCGACCGGGTGGTCGTGACCAAGGGCGCCGCGATCGAGGCGACCGCCCTGTTCGCCGCCACATTCCCCGACCGGCTCGCCAAGGGCGTCGGCGAGGGGGTCACGGCCGCCGCGGACCGGCTGTTCGAGCAGATGACGGTGGTGCCCGAGGCCCGGGTCGCCGCCGCGTACGGCCTGCGCGACCGGGGCGTGACCGCGATGCACGACGCCACCGAGGGCGGGGTGCTCGGCGCCCTCGCGGAGCTGGCCGCCGCCTCCCAGGTGGGCCTTCGCGTCCAGCGCGACGCCATCCCGGTGCGACCGGAGGTGCGGGTCGTCTGCGACCACGTGGGCATCGACCCGTACAGCTCGATCTCGGAGGGGACCCTGGTCGCGACCGTGCGGCCCGCGCATGCCGAAGGCTTCCTCGCCGCGCTCGGCCGGGCCGGCATCCCCGCGGCGCTGGTCGGCGACGTGACCGACCGCTCGTTCGGCACGGTGCTGGTCGACCGGGGTCGGGAGCGCGCGCTCGAGCACCCAGGCCTCGACCCCTTCTGGGCCGCGTTCGGCCAGTGGGCCGGCGAGTCCGCCTGACCTCCGGTGCCTCCGCGCCTCACCTCCTCGGAGGTTCCCGCACGGGCGCGAACCCGCCGTCCACCTCCGCCACGCACCCCTCGCGGACCAGCTTCGCGAGGTGGGCGCGGACCGAGAGCTCCGCTGCGGGGTGCAGAGCCGAGTCGACATCGGCGTAGATGCGGGCGACCATCCCGGCCGGGCTGCGCTCGCCGGTCGCGAGCGCGGCCAGCACCTGGGCCTCGCGCTGGAGCCGGTGGTCGACGTAGCCGCGGATGGTCGCGGCCGGGTCGGTGACCATCGGGCCGTGCCCCGGGTAGAGGCGCTCCGGCCCGAAGCGGAGCACCGCCTCCAGCGAAGCCAGGTACTCACCCATGTCGCCGCCGGGCCACTCCACCACGGTGGTGCCGCGGCCGAGGACGTGGTCGCCCGTGAACATGGCGCGCTCGGCCCCCAGCCAGAAGCAGCAGTGGTCGGCGGAGTGGCCCGGGGTGGGCAGCGGCTCCAGCCGGACCCCGCCGGCGGTCAGCTCGCGGCCGCGGACCAGCTCCCCGCGGGCGGCCGGGCCGGTCGTCGCCCAGGCCGGGTCGAGCGCGGCCAGCGGCGCGCCGGCGCGCTCGGCGAAGTCGCGGGCGCCGTCGGCGTGGTCGACGTGGGCGTGGGTGAGCAGCACCAGCTCGATCTGCCGCCCGCCGCTCGCCCGGGTCACGCGGGCGGCGTGGTCGGGGTCGAGGGGGCCGGGGTCGATGACCAGCGCGGTGCGGGAGCCGGGCGCGGCGACCACGTAGGTGTTGGTGCCCTCCAACGTCATTGGAGGGGACGTGCTGGGACTGACCACAAGGGCCACCCGGGGGCTGAGACGACAGGACCTTGGTCCTATTGGCTGTCCGATTTCCCACGCTCGTGGTTCGGCCACCGCTCACCTCGCTGCGCCGGCACCGAGACCTTCGCCCTCGCTGTCGCCGGGCACTTCCCCGTACTTGTAGCAGAACTCGACCCGGCCGCGGACCGCCCGCCGCGACAACCTCGATGTAGTGCAGCGGTCGCGCCTCGCTTCGGCGGTCCTGCCAGGCGTTCGTGAAACGCCGTGATAGCGTGACCTGGTCAGAGAGATCCCGGTGTCGGGAACGGCCGGGGCATCGTAGGACTTGGCGGAGGCTCGATATGGCGGAGGCGAACAGGGCGCTCGCCATCGGTGAGATCGTCGCCTTCTACCGTCGGCAACGGGGCTGGACCCAACAGGCGCTTGCCATGCGGCTCAACCGCTCCGTGGGCTGGGTGCGCGGCATCGAACAGGGCGCGCGGCCGGTCGACTCCGTCCGTGTCGTGCTCGAGCTGTCCGAAGTCCTTGGCGTGGCGCCCGGCAAGCTGACGGGCAAGCCCATCGCCCCGCCGCCCAAGGGGCCGCACATGCCCGAGCCGGCGGGCGTCCTGCTGGAGTTGCGCCGCGTACTGCTGCACTACGACGGCATCCACGGATTGAACGACGCGCAGGGCGACACGCCGCGCCCGCTGGAAGACCTGGAGCGCGACACCAGCCATGCCTGGCACCTGTACGAGACGAACAAGAACAACTTCTCGGGCGTGGTGTGGCTGCTCCCGCGGCTGCTCCGCGAGACTCGCCGCGCCGAGCGGGCAGCGTCTGAGGGATCGTCCGAGCGGCGCGCGGCGTGGCGCGTGCTGACCAAGCTGTACCGGCTGGCTGCCTGGGAGCTGTACTACCACGGCGAGGACGATCTGGCGTGGATCGCTGCGGATCGGGCGGTCAGCGCCGCCGAGCAGGCAGACGATGCCTTGCTGGCCGCCGCCGGCGCGCGGGCGTTGCAGCAGGTGCTGTTGGCGCACGGGCAGCTCGGGGACGTGATCGCGCTGGGCGACACGGCTGCGGCCGGGCTCATACCGAGCCGTGACGCCTCGCCGGAGCGGCTGACCGTGTGGGGGTCGCTGCGGTTGCTGGCCGCGTTCGCCGCCGCTCGCCTCCAGGACCGTGCGGAGCACGAGCGGCTGTGGGGCAGCGCGTCGCGGGCCGCCGAGCGGCTCGGGCAGGATCGTAAGGATCTGCACCTTGACTTTGGGCCGGCGATGGCGGCGATCCAGCGAGTTGGGATGCTGGTGGAGTTGTACGAGCCGCGGGCGGCGCTGCGGATGGCGGAGGCGATGCCGGCGGATCCGCTGCCGACGGTGGATCGGCGTTGCTTTCATCGGATGCACCAGGCCAAGGCGCGGTTCCTGCGCCGGGACGACAGTGAGGCGTTCGGGCTGCTGGTGCAGGCGGAGCGGATCGCGCCGGAGATCGTCCGCTATCAGCCGATGGCCCGCGAGATGGTGCGGGCGCTGCTGCGCCGTCGCCGCACCCGTGTTCCCCAAGACGTCCGGGCGCTGGCCGAGCGGCTCAAGGTCGTTCCCGGCTAGCGGGCTGTAGGTTCGCTACTACAAGTTGCGGCAGTTGCGCCGGTCGGTGCCTTGTACCTTGCCGACCGGGTCGCCGGTCGGACCGGCAACCCTGGAGGGAGGAGGAAGGCGCGCGGGGCTGGCCGGTCCGCCTCGCGCCGCCCTTCCGGCTCGTAGGAACGTCGCCGCACCGACGAGGACAACGATGACCGACAACGACTACGCGACACTGGCGCGGCTGCTGGAGGCGGCCGCGCGGGCGGATCAGCACCGGGCCTCGTGCAGCCAGGACCCGGTCAGCCGCTACCAGGCGGCCAGGAACGCGGAGTTCTTCACGGCCGCGCGCCGTGCCGCCGACGAGGAACGCGGCCAGGCGCCGCCGGGTGCTGGGACCCAACGACGCCGGGCCGTGGCATGACAACCGGCAGCGACGAGCGGCGGTCGGGCAGCCGCCGCCGCGTCCGTGCGGTCGGGACCCGGTTGGGGTTGCGGGTGATCCTGGGGACGGCCTTGGTGTTGCGGCACTGGTGGTATCAGGAGGCAGGGCGGGTTGCTGCTGCGGAGGTGCTTTCCGGCGAGGGCGCCTCCAACGGCCGGGTGCTGTTGGAGTATGCCGTCAAGGAGCTTGGGGCCGACGCCGAACCCGACCCCTGCGAGGTCGGCCTCGCCGTCACCGCGACGGCCGACGTCCTGGACGCGCTGGGCAAGGCGAGCGCGGGGCTTGGGGTCGCGCCGCCGCAGGTGCGGCACCTGCGCCGGTGGGCGGATGCGCTGCTGGAGCGGGCCAGCAGAGCGCCGGGGGGGCGGTCAGGGTGAGCGATTGGCGGGGGGAGCTCGGCGCGGCGATCCGGCAGGCGCGCGTTGGAACGGGGCGGTCGCAGGCGGAGCTTGCCGAGGTGCTGGGGGTGCGGCAGTCGTCGGTGTCGCAGTGGGAGCGTGGCAGCACGGCGCCGGCGGCGCGGCATGTGCTGGGGCTGCTTGGGTGCTGGGGGTGCGGCTGGTGCGCCTGCTGATCGCCACCGACGACGAGCAACGCCCCGTCGCGCTGGGAGGGTTCGTCGGGGGTGGCAACCCCGGCGAGGACGGCCCGGTCCCTGGTGGGAACGACGGCCCAGCGCGCCAGCGGGCGCGCTGCCAGGACCCTTGGGCCAGGGACCGGGCTACCACAGGTAGGAGCTTCGTCGGGGCGGCAGCGTTGCTGACGGGGACGGCCCGGTCCTGGTGGGACTGCCGACCAGGGGGAAGCCGCTCCCCTGGTCGGACCGTGCCAGGACCGGGCCAGGTCCGAGGCTCGCGCGCTCGACGCCAGAGTTGCTCACGTGCCGGCCCCGCGCTCGGCCGGCAGCACCGGCACCGGGTAGCGCTCGTTCCACGGCATCACCAGCACGTCCCCCTCCAGCCGTGGCAGCACCCGCTCGACCGGCCGGTCCGCGCCGGCGGCGAGCGCCTCGTCGACCGTGCGGAAGCCGGCCAGCTCGCGGAGCGTGAACCGGGTCGGGGGCAGCATCGGCATCGACCGGTCGGCGGCGGCCACCCGGGGCGGCAGCCACCGCTCGCGCTCCACCTCGGCCAGGCCCTGCGCGGTGACCGCGCCGTCGGTGGGCAGCCCGGCGACGAAGAAGCGGGTGTCGTAGCGGCGCGGCTCCGCCTCTGGCGTGACCCACCAGGCCCAGTACCGCAGGCGCGCGGCGTCGAGCCGGACCCCGAGGCTCGCCAGCACCGCCGCAAGGCCACGCTCGCCCGCAAGCAGGTCGCGGCGGGCGGCCTCGAGCGCGGCGGGACCCGGCGCCCGGTCGGCCAGCAGCACGCCAGTCTCCTCGAAGGTCTCCCGGCAGGCAGCCACGACGAGGCCGCGGGCCTGGCCGGCACCGACGCCGAGACGCCGCGCCCAGGCCGCGGGCGGCGGGCCAGCCCAGCTCGCGTCCACGGCCGGGTCACCGTCCCCCTGGTCGACCCGGCCGCCGGGGAACACCCACAGCCCGCCGGCGAACCCCATGGTCCGCGGGCGCCGCTGGAGGTACGCCTCCACACCGGCCGCCGCGTCCCGCAGCACCACCACGGTCGCCGCCGGCCGCGGCCGCGCGACCCGGTCCGTCGGACCCATCAGCCCAACCCCTGTTCCTTCGAGTCGAGGGAATGCTACGTGCTGACGCCGACGGCACGCAGACGTCATCCACAGGCCGAAGTTATCCACAGATTTCGGAACGGGTGTGCCACGGCCGCCGATCTCACCGAGAATTGGGTCATGAACGAGAGCCGGGAGCCCGCGTCGCCCACCCCACCGGGGGGCGGGCAGCCACGCAGGGAGCCACGGGGGGACGTCCGGACGCCCGCTGGACAGGTGCCCGTGCCGGGGGCCGACCCGCGGCGAGCCCTGCCCAAGGTGGACGTGCTGCTCGCCCACCCCGCGGTCGCGGCCCGTGCGGCGAGCTGGGGACGTGGGCCGGCGCTCGGCGCCGTACGCCGGGTGCTCGACTCGACCCGTCGGGCGGCGGCTGGCGGCGGGCACGTGCCCGGGCTCGACGAGCTGGCCGCGCGGGTCACCGGCGAGCTGGACGGCCTTGCCGGGCGTCGCATGCGGGCGGTGGTCAACGCGACCGGGGTGGTGCTGCACACCAACCTCGGCAGGGCGCCGCTGTCAGAGGCGGCGCTGGCGGCGGTGGCCGAGGCGGCCGGGTACTGCACGGTGGAGTACGACCTCGCCGCGGGCCGGCGCGGCCGGCGCGGCGCCACGGCCGAGGCACTGCTGCGCGACGTCACCGGCGCCCCGGCGGCGCTGGTGGTGAACAACGCCGCCGCGGCCCTGCTGCTGGCGCTCGGCGGTCTGGCCCGCGAGCGCGAGGTGGTGGTGTCGCGCGGCGAGCTGATCGAGATCGGCGGCGAGTTCCGCCTGCCCACCATCATGGAGGCGGCCGGCGTGCGGCTGGTCGAGGTCGGCGCCACCAACCGCACCCACCTCGCCGACTACGCCCGCGCCATCGGCGGGCGCACCGCCTGCGTGCTCGCCGTGCACCCCTCCAACTACCAGGTGGTCGGCTTCGCGACCCGCCCGCCGCTCGCCGAGGTGGCGGCCCTGGCGCACGAGCACGAGCTGCCGCTGCTCCACGACCTCGGGTCCGGGCTGCTCGGCGCCCCGTTCGGCGAGGAGCCCTCGGTGCACGACAGCCTCGCCGCAGGAGCCGACCTGGTGCTGTTCTCGGGCGACAAGCTGCTCGGCGGACCCCAGGCCGGCCTGCTGGTGGGCCGGGCCGACCTGGTCGGGCGGCTCGCCAGGCACCCGCTGGCCCGGGCGGTGCGTGCCGACAAGCTGACCCTCGCCGGGCTCGAGGCGACCCTGGCGTCCCACGCGGCCGGGCAGCGGGACGAGCTGCCGGTGTGGCGCGCCCTGGCCCTCGGGCCCGACGACCTCCGCCCTCGGGCCGAGGCGCTGGCCGGCGGTCTCGGTGCGGCAGCGTCCCTCCGCGACGGGGTCAGCGTGGCCGGTGGCGGGAGCCTGCCCGGGGAGGGTCTGCCGAGCGTGCTCGTCGAGGTCGACCCGGCGCCGGCGGGTGAGGAGGCGGTGCTGGCGCGGCTCCGGTCCGGCGACCCGCCGGTGATCGCCCGGGCCGAACGGGGCAGGGTCGTGGTCGACCTGCGCACGGTGCCGCCGGAGCAGGACGGGACCGTGGCCACAGCGCTGGGCGCAGCGCTGCGGGCCGGCGACGCCGGAGACCGCTGATGCCGCACGTCATCGGCACCGCAGGGCACGTCGACCACGGCAAGTCGGCGCTGGTGCTGGCGCTCACCGGGACCGATCCGGACCGGCTCGCCGAGGAGAAGGCCCGCGGCATGACCATCGACCTCGGCTTCGCCTGGACGCGCCTGCCGTCGGGCCGCGAGGTCGGCTTCGTGGACGTGCCGGGCCACGAGCGCTTCGTCCACAACATGCTGGCCGGCGTGGGCGGGGTCGACTGCGCCCTGTTCGTGGTCGACGCGAGCGAGGGCTGGCGACCGCAGTCCGCCGAGCACCTGGCCATCCTGGACCTGCTCGGCATCGCCACCGGCGTGGTCGCGCTCAGCAAGGTCGACCTCGTCGACGAGCCGACCCGCGCGCGCGTGCGCGCCGAGGTGGCGGCACGGCTCGACGGCACCAGCCTCGCCGGCGCCGCGGTCGTATCCACGGCCGCGCCGAGCGGCACGGGCCTGGACGAGCTTCGCGCCGCCCTTGACCAGGCCCTGGACCGGGTACCGGAGCCGCCGGACCGCGGTCGGCCGCGGCTGCCGGTCGACCGCGTGTTCTCGGTGCGCGGCAGCGGCACCGTGGTGACGGGGACGCTGACGGGCGGGACCCTCGGGTCCGATCTGGAGGCACAGCTCCTGCCCGGCGGCCAGCGGGTCCGCCTCCGGGCGCTGCAGAGCCACGGCCAGCCGCTCGCCGTCGCCGAGCCCGCCCGCCGCCTGGCCGTCAACCTCGCCGGCGTCGCCACCGAGCAGGTCGAGCGCGGCGACGTGCTGGTGCTGCCCGGCCAGTGGGCCCCGACCCGGACCGTCGACTGCCGGCTGCGCTGCCTGCGGGCCGCGGCGGCGCCGCTGCGCGCCCGTGGGGCCTACCTGCTGTACGCCGGCGCCGCCGAGACGGCCGTGCGCCTGCAGCCGCTCGACGCGTACGAGGTGCGGCCCGGCGAGGACGCCCTCGTGCGCCTGCACCTGGAGCGGCCGCTGGTGCTGGACGTGCTGGAGCCGGTGGTGCTCAGGGACAGCGGCCGCGACGAGACCGTCGGCGGCGGCCGTGTGCTCGACCCCTTCCCGCTCGGCGAGGTGCACGGCACCGCCGGGCGGGTGCGCCGGGCCGAGGACCTGGAGGCGCGCGAGGCGGCGCTCAGGTCAGGCCGCGCGGACCGGGCGGGACTGCTCGAACGAGTGCTCGCCGAGCGGGGCACGGCGGCGCTCGCGGACCTGCCGAGGCTCGTCGGTGCGGGCCGGGGGCCGGTGGAGGGCATGCTGGCGGCCGCGGTCGAGGCAGGGCGCGCCGTGCGCTCCCGGAGCTCGGCCTGGTCGGCGGCGGCCTGGCAGGCAGCCGAGGCGGCGGTGCTCGCGGCGGTCGAGCGCCACCATCGTGACGAGCCACTCGCTCCGGGACTCCCCGCCCAGGCAGCGCGCCGGGCCGTCGCCGGCGGCGCCGAGGTGGTCGAGGCGCTGCTCGCCGACGGCCGGCTGGTGCTCGACGGCCCGGCGGTGCGCCTGCCGACCCACGGCGTGCGGCTCGACCCGGCCCAGCAGGCGGTACGCGGGCGGGTGGAGGAGGCCCTCGCCGCCGGTGGGGTCGCGGTGCTGACCGACGCGGACCTGGGCCGGCTCGGTGCCGACCATCGGCTGATCGCGGCGCTGACCGGCCAGGGGGTGCTGGTGGCGGTGGCGCCCGGTCTGTACCTGGGCGTGCGGGTGCTCGAGCAGGCGGTCGCGACCCTGCGCCGGGCTTTCCCAGAAGGCCGGACATTCACGGCATCAGAGGCGAGAGGCGCGCTGGGCACCACCCGCAAAACGGTCATCCCCCTGCTGGAGCACCTCGACCGTGGCAGGATCACGCTGCGCTCCGGCGACAAGCGCCGGCTGGCCTCCGCCGGATGACCCGTGCCGGTCCGGAGAAGCCGGGGCCGGGGCGGCCGGGCGGGCCGGGGCCGGGCGGTCCTTTCCGTTCTTGCGGTGGATTTGCCACCATAGGGGGCATGAGCAGCATGAGCACGACCGCGCCGGTACGCGAGCGCGCCCCCGAGCGCGACGAAGTCGCGCAGCCTGACGTGCCCTGGATCGTGATCGTCTGGAACGACCCCATCAACCTCATGTCCTACGTCGTGTTCGTGTTCCAGAAGCTGTTCGGCTACTCCAAGGACAAGGCCACCAAGCTCATGCTGGACGTCCACCACAAGGGCAAGGCGGTGGTGTCCAGCGGTCCCCGCGAGAAGGCCGAGTACGACGTCTACCGGCTCCACAACCACGGGCTGTGGGCCACGATGCAAAAGGACCGGTAGCGATGGCACCCGCGGTCAAGCGGATCGGGCGGGACCGGTTCCGGGTCCGCCTGGGGGCAGAGGAGATCGCCCTCCTGCGCAATCTGCCGGACCAGCTCCGCTCCGTGCTCGTGCAGCCGGAGCCGGGGCCGGAGCGGTCCGGGGAGCCGCGCGGCGGGGTCCCGCCGGCTCGGGGCGGTGCAATGATCGGTCAAGAGCCCACCCCGGAAGGCGCTCCGGAGGCCGCCCCGGTGGATCCCGTGCTCGAGCGGCTGTTCCCGCGGGCCTACCTGGAGCCGGAGGACGTCGACCGCGACGCCGAGTACCGCCGGCTGGTCCGCGACGACCTTCTCCAGGAGAAGCTGGCCAACCTCGACGTGGTCACCAGCACGATCGAGCGCGGAGCGATGAGCATGCGGCGCTGGACGGTCGACCTCAGCGAGGACGAGGCCGTGGCCTGGCTCGGCGCGCTGAACGACCTGCGGCTCGCCCTCGGGGTGCGGCTCGGGATCACCGAGGACTTCGACGGCGACGTGGACCCGTCCGACCCGCGCGCCCCTGGCCTGTACGTGCTCTCCTACCTGGGCTGGCTCGAGGAGCACCTGGTCGAGGCCCTGGCGTCCGCCTGAGCCGGGCCCTCTGACGCTGAAGTGCCCTCGTGGGCTTGTCGTGGGCGTCTGGTATCTATCCCACTGAGCGGCACGGATCGGTGGGAGCCGGGCGGGAGAGCGGCATGGGCACGGAGCAGGTGTACCGGTACGCGGCGGCGTCGCGGTTGGCGGCGGGCCGGGCGGGCGTGCCCGAGCTGCTCCTCGCCACCAGCGGCGGCACGACCGACCGCGGCCCCGGGGACTGTCCGCATTTCTTCTCCGGCCTGCTGACGCGACCGGAGCAGTCGGCCGTGGCGCTGCTCGCCGTGGCTCGGGTGGCGCGCAGCCGCTACCACCTGCCGCCCGCCGCGCTCGCGGCGCGGATCGGCCGCGATCCCGTGGTGACGAGCAACGGGGACCGGCTGCGCTTCGAGTCGTTCTCCTCGTGCTGCGGGGGCTACGCCCGCTACGACGTGCTCCGCGGCGGGCTCGACGGCGAGGTGCTGGCCTGCGGCAGCACGAACGTGGACGTGAACGCGGCGCTGCGGGATGCTCTCGCGCACGTCTCCGGCGCCGAGCCGCTGCGCGTTCAGGTGGGCACCGATGAGCTGACCGTGACGGCCGGGGGCGACTCCGTGGTGGAGAAGCGGGTTGACCTGCCGCGACGCTGGCTCAAAGGGTTCGCCGAGGTACAGGTCGCGGCCGCCGGGATGGATCTCCGAGCCTGGTTGCCCCCTGTGGAGGCGCGCCGCCTGCTGCAGTCCCTTCCGGCGAAGGGCGCGGTCCGGCGCCCTGTGTGGGCGGTCCCGACGAGCCGGACGCTTCGGCTGGTCACCAGCCCGGTGCCCGGAGCGGTGTGTCTGGCCGGCCCGGAGCGCCTGCAGGCGCTGCGACCGCTGCTGCGCTTCGCCTGCGCGCTCAGCGTGTACGGGCCACCCGCCGGTGCGGGCTCGCCACCGCTGCCGAGCGCCTGGGAGCTGACCCTGGACGCCGGCCGCTTCGTGCTGGTGCTCTCACCCGAGGTGAGCCGCGGGCTCTCAGGCGAAGGCGGCGTGCTGGCGGCGGTGCTCGCCGATGAGACGGCCGCGGACGCCGACCTGGTCGCTGGTCTGCTCGCCTTCCAGCCGCGCATCGAGATCGGCGCGTTGGCCGACGACGCCGGGCTGAGCGTCGGCCGGGTCCGGGCCGCCCTCCAGTACCTGGGGTCGGCGGGCCGGGCGGGCTTCGACCTGGCCGAGGCCGCGTATTTCCACCGCGAGCTCCCCTATGACCCGGACGCCGTCCGCGCCCTGCACCCGCGGGCGGTCGCCGCCCGTGCCCTGGTGGACGGCGGCGGTGTCAGGCCGGACCCGGTCGATGCGGCGCTCGTGCGAGTGCGCAGTGGCCCCGACGAATACCTCGTCCGCCTGCCGGCCTCGGGCGTCGCCGGTGCGGCGTGTACGTGCCGCTGGTGGAGCCGCCACCGTGGCGAGCGCGGGCCGTGCAAGCACGTGCTCGCCGCCGACCTGCGCCGCCGCGATGCCACCGGGGCGGCGCGGTGACGTTGACCTGGGAGCGGCTGGAGCCGCTGGTCTGGCTCGACGCACCACCGGGCCCGGTCGTGACGGCGTTGCGCGGCATGCCGGAGAAGGACCGCAGGCCACTGGCCGAGCCGGTCGCCCAGCGGCTCGCCGCCACGAACTTCGGGGACCACACGTCGCACAGGCAGGCGCTCACCGTGGCGGCCTTCGGCGTGATCGGCAGCGCCGGTGGCATCGTGCGGGCCGTCCGGTACAGCTGGTTCGAGGGCGGCGACGTGGAAGTCATCGTGGACGTGCTCTGCGACCGGCAGCCTGCCTGGCTGCCCAAGCTCATCCCCGCGTTCATCCGGAGCCGCCCGTTCTTCCCCTGGTGGCGGCTGGCCCGGGCACTGGTTCGGCGGGGGCTGATCGCGCGGCCCGAGGAGCCCGAGTACACGGTGCGGGCGATCTCCTGCGCCACCGACGTCTACTTCCCGCCGCACAATCCGATGGCGGCACTTGCGTGCGACCCCGGGCTGATCGACGAGGTGGTATGGCGCTGGTTCAGGACCGAGGGCGCGGGCAGCAGCCTGGCCACCTACGACGGCTGGGCCGCCGGAAGGGTGGTACCGCACCGGGGAACGTGGGCGGAGGCGCTCGCCGGCGCCGTCCAGACCGGGAGCATCGACCGGGGGCGGCTGCTCGACGAGACCCTCCGGGCGCTCGCCGCGGACTTCGGTGGCCTTGACCTGCTCTGGTTCATCCACTTCCTCGACCTCCTCGCTCCGACCCTCGCCGAGGTTGCCGCACGGGCGCTCGCGTACCTGCGGCTGCTGACCGTCGACTACGGGCGCGCGGTGGCGGTCGGGCTGGCGGCCGCCAGACAGCTCCACGGTCGGGGGGCGCTCGACGTCCCGGCGTTCCTGCGGGTCGCGCCTGTCGCCCTGGTCCGCAAGGACAAGAAGGCCCCGCTTGGGGTGCTGCGCTTCCTCGAGCGCCTCGCGGCCGACCCACGGCACCGTGACGCCGCCCTGGCGTGCGCCGCGCAGGCGTTCGGGCACCGGGACCCCGGTGTGCAGGAGGCGGCACGGGAGCTCATCGCGCCGCGGCTGGACCTGCTCTCCCGGATCACGGTCAGCGAGATCCGCGACGCCGCCGCGGCCGCCGCGCCGAGCCTCGCGCCACGGCTGCGACCACTCCTCGGCGAGGACGGCCCCGACACCCCGGCCGCCCCGACTTCGCCGGCGACCGCGGGACCCTACAAGGTGCCGCCGTTCCCGGAGCCGATCACCGAACCGGAAGCGCTCGCCCGAGAGCTCGCCGTGCTGCTCGACGGCAGCGGCGGCCCGCTCGCCCTCGAGCGCGCGCTGGACGCCTGCGCGCGCTTCGGCTCGCTGCCCGCGCAGGAGCTGCGACCCTGGCTCGGGCCGCTGGCCGCACGGTACGACTGGCGGCAGGTGCTGGACACGGACGCGGTCGAGCGCTCCACCGACGGCGTGCCGCTCAGCCTCCAGTTCTGGCTCGCCGAACTGCTCGGCGCCCTGGTGGACCGCGCGCAACCGGTGCTCGACTGGCTTCCGGGGACCGTGGCCTCCTCGCTCGGGCGGCTCGCCACGTTCAGCCTCGGGATCACCCCGTACGGGCTGATGGCGCTGCGCGTCCACGAGCTTGCGGTCCGCATCCTGTGGGGCCGGGCGCACGCGTTGCTCGCCACCCCGACCCGCTGTGACGGCACGATCGACGTCGAGGTCCACGAACGGCGGCTGGCCGCACTGGCGGCCGGGGGAGCTGAGCTCTGGCCGGCCGACGCCGCACAGGCCCGGGTGCGGTTACGCGGTCCTGGCCGAGCCCCCGGGATGACAGCCCAGCCCCGCGTCGTCGGGTGGGAGAGGTATCCGTCGGGCCGCAGCCCCAGAGCGGCCGGCTACCTTCTCGCCGAACTGCGGGCCAGTGAGGCCCAGATGCACGACACCGGTGTGCTGGCGGTGCTCGCCGGGCCCTACGCCATGAGACGTGAGAGCGTCCGCGCCACGTCCGGCGCGGCGCAATACGCTCCCAGTTGGATCGGCGCCGCACGCCAGGACCTGTGGCCTTGGCTCACCCCGGCCGAGCCCGACCTCGTGCTCGCCCACTGGCTGCCCGCGCTCAACCGGGAGGCCACCAACCGCTCCCTCAGCGGGCCGAGCGTCACGCCGTTGCTCGACTGGCTGCGGCTCACCGATGGCTACCACGCCGAACTGCTGCCCGCCTGCCTCGCGCTCGCCCTCTCGTCCACCCGGGCCGGCACGAGACTGCTGGCCGCTGAGGTCGTGGCCGCGGCCATCCGCGATGGCCGGCTCGCCCCTCGGCGCCTCGCGGCGACCGTGCCCGAGCTGGCCGCTGCGGGATTGGTCAAGGTCCGGCGGCTCGCGGAGGCCGTGCGAACGATCGGGGACGAGGACGCACGGACCGCATGGCGGCTGCTGGCGGAGCTGCTGCCGGCCCTCCTCGACGACCCGCCGCGCGACACCGCCGCCATCCTCACCGTGGCCTGCGATGCCGCCGCGGGAGCCGGCGCCCGCGACCTGCCCGACGGGCTCCTCGAGCTCGCCGCACGACCGGGTACGACCAAACTCCACTGCGAAGCCCGCCGCCTCACCCAGATCCTCGATCCGCCACCATGAACCGGCGGGAGGGCCTCGGTCCGCTGGGCTTGCCGTCGATTTCCACGTGGGTTATGGTCATCGGCTAAGCGAGATACCAGGAATGAACCTAACACTCCCTCTAGCGGTTTCGTGGCTAGCGTCGGTATTCGAGCACGCGCACCCTTTGCCTTAGAGGCTAAGCTATGGACCCCAGTCCAGCTATGTGGAGTGAGCCATGGCCGAGTACCCCACACCAGGGCAGGGGCGCCGAGCCGCCGCTGTTACCTCCCGTGTTATGGCGGCGAATCGGGCCAAGAACACCAAGGTGGAAGTTGCTCTGCGTCGGGAACTGCATGCGCGTGGTGTTCGGTTCCGGCTTCACGCCAAAGATGTGGCAGGTCGACCGGACATCGTGATACGGAAGTACCGCTTGGCCGTTTTTGTGGACGGCGATTTTTGGCACGGCAATGCCTGGCGGCGGCGTGGACTCAAGAGGCTCGAAGACGATTTCAACGTGAATCGTGAGTTCTGGGTGACCAAGATCAGCCGAAACATGGAACGGGATCAAGAAGTCACCCAACTGTTGAAGGCAAACGGTTGGACCGTCGTTCGTTTCTGGGAGAGTTCGCTTCGCCAGGACGTCTCCGGGGCCGCGGATATCGTGGAAGAGGCCATACGGGAAGCCAGAGCGGTCCGTCGGCGAACCGACCACCGGTTATGACGGGTCGAGAGAAGCCCGGTAAGCCTCTAACTCCTCTCTGCTGATAGCGCCATGGGGGACGAGGCGGTAGTGGCGTTCGTAGGCCAGAACCGCGTATCCCTTGTCGTCCTCTTCGAACAAGAAAAGTGCGATAAGGTCGTCACCCATGAACTGACTGGCGATGGGTCGACAAATCAGACTCGGAAACTTAGCTCGACAGAGTTCGAGATCCTGATCGATTTGGACAATGCCTAACTTATCTTTTCCTCCTTTCGCCTCCACCGGAAAGACATAATGAGCGCCACGTCGATCCACACCAAGGTAAATCTCGTCGGTTTCGAGTTGACCGATTCCCTCCACTTGAGTACGAAGATGGTTTTGTAGCGAGTAGCAGGTCACTCCGCTGAAGATGTCGACCAGTCTATTGTAACGAAGTTTCGCCAAGAGGGCCTGCTCGGAGGTGAGGGCATGCTTGGCAATTATACCGGGAGTCGCGTCTGGAACTTTGATCTCGGCCAAGTGCGAAGTCGGGACGATCCAAGGAGAAGACACGGCAACGAATGTGTACTTGGCAATACCGCGTCCGCGAATAATCCAACTCTTGCCCGCTGGAGCTCTATCTTGTATACGGTCTGGCATTTTTCGGCGATAGCGAAATGCGTATACTATGTCGCCCAGGTTCTTCGGGACCGGGACACCAAGCGCATGTGCAGCGATCCGCAGATCCTCTCGGTCGAAGAGAACCTCCTCGCCTCCCACTCTGTGACGTTCTAGAAATACTGTCTCAATAATACGCTTGTAGGAATCGCCATGAGCCACAGGACCCTCCTTCGCTACGCCATAGTAGCAGCGCGTCGCCGTGGCTTCGGAATGGCTTGTCGTGGCGCCTGGAAGAGTTCCGCCGCATCGAGCATATTGAGGCGAAGAAGGGCAGTGTCGCCAAACCTCAGCCTTTTCGAGGGCTTGCAGGGTGTAACCAACAACGCTTGGACGACGGAGGAGGCCACCGCTCTCCCCAGCAAGGGGGGCACGGCATTGCCGATCTGCCGGAAGCCATGCCACTTCGTGGCATGGAAGCGAAACCAGTCCGGAAACGAATGAAGACGGGCTGCCTCGCGAACCGAAATGACACGAGGTAGGAACGGATGTATGGGGCGTGGAGAGGTGAACGCACCACGTTCGCTCCCGGTCCCGGCGCGTAGGGTGTTGCAGAGGCCATTTGGCGGAAGCCTATAGAAGCGGCTCACCGGCTCAACGCTGCCCGGCTCTGTCGCTTGGAAACGCTCGATAGACCTCTCGGTATGACTCGTGCGCAGTGAGCTGGTTAGTAACACTGGGTCCCATTCTCTATTATGCGAGAAGTCGTCAGGATCGTCTTCCATATGGCTTAAACGACGAGCATAGGAACTCGTGGGCGCCAACCCGTCGAGCTCGTCTTTGCCAAGCAATACCTGATCCGTCGCAAGAAGTTCTTCAAACAAGTCCAGGTCGGGAAGTCCCTCCAGGGCATCAGCCACAGTCGGCCCAGCCGGTGGCGCAGTTGAGGCACCGGCTGGCGCCACCCCCAAGGACAATGACTGCTGTTGGCGACCTCGCGGCGCACGGTGGTTTTTAGTCCCGGCAGGTGTAGAGAGGGGCTCGGGATAGGCGAGAGGCGGCTGGTCTTCCCGCGCGCCCAGAAGAAACAGCCGTCGCCGATCCTGAGGTACATTGTAGTGGAAGGCGTTCAAGACGGTCGGCGGCTCGACGACCTTATAGCCCGCCATGTCAAACTTCTTGATCAGCTGACGAAGAAGCTCCGAATGGCCGCCGGCGGTCAGGCCTGGAACGTTCTCCATGACGAAGTACCGCGGCGCCAGGTCGCAGACCAGTCTTTGGAAGTGGAAGATTAGATCGTTCCTGGTGTCCTCTAGGAGCCGCTTCCCCATCGTGGAAAAGCCTTGACAAGGAGGCCCGCCGAAAACCACGTCCACATCCCCGTTCCAGGACTCTGCCGATTCCGGGTGATGTGCGATCCAGCCATCGTTAGCGGCAGAGCGAAGCAGGGCGGGGTGGAATTCCGCTAGATCGGCGCAGACAGCCTTTGTGAGAGGGAAGTTGTAGGCGTGCGTGGCGACATGGATGGGGTCGTAATCGATCGCGCAGACCACGTCGAAACCGGCTTGCTCGAAGCCAAGTGAGAGACCTCCCGCTCCGGAGAAGAGGTCGATAGCGATAGGTCGCAGCTGAGTCGACCTCTTTGTCACAGGGCCCTCCCGGCGTCGAAGCGGCAGTAAGTTACATCGATGTGATCATAGACGAGCCATCGACGCCAAGACGACTAGGGACGTCAAAGTTGTGGATAACTTCGGACTAGAGATGTCGTATAGTTCAGAATTCCGTGAATTCGGCAAAACCGGTCCGCGCGCCGGTCGGTACGAACTCGCCCCGACGACTCATGAAGAGCTGCTTGCAGGTGAGGCAGCGATACCAGGTAGCCTGCCCCACCATCGGATCGCCCTTCCCCACAAGCCTGACGTCCCCACCGCAGGACAAGCACATCGCTTCGAGGACAGCCGCATGCTCAGCGTCGTCCTTCCAAAGCCGGCCGCACTCGGGGCAGTCGAATCGGACGCCACTACGCCAAACCCTCTTCGCCATATACGATCTCCTCGTACCAGCCTACTCTGCTTGATCGAACAGGCTGGACGAGACACAGCCACGCTTCAATCTCCGGACTCCTCCTCGGTCGAGTGACCCAGCGTACCGCGTGGTGCGTAGCCCATCGGTCACCGATGCACAGTACCGACGAAGCGCTGGTGCTGCGCCTTCCCGATCATCCCCATGACCGTTCTTGTCGTCCAGCCCAGTGATCGATCAGCAATTCAGGCCATCGAGGACCCAGCGGTCGCCGTGGCGGTCGAGCAGGGCGGCTCGGGCGTGGCCGGCGCCGAGGGTCAGGGCGCGGGCGGCCGGCAGCCCGAGGGCGGCGCCGACGGCCAGGCGCAGCGGCCCGGCGTGCGTCACGGCCAGCACGCGGCGCCCCGGCTCTCGGGTGAGGTCGCGAATGGCAGCCTCGACCCGCGCGGCGACCGCCTCGAACGGCTCGCCGCCGGGTGGGGTGAAGGCGGCGTACGCCTCGGGACCGGCCAGGACCTTCGCCGGAACCGTCGGCCACAGCTCCGACCAGAGCCGGCCCTCCCATTCGCCGAACGAGCGCTCGGCGAGCCGCTCGTCGACCCGGACCGGCAGGTCCCAGGCGGCCGCCGTCTCCAGCGCGCGGCGGGCGGGCGACGACACCACAAGCTCCACCTCGCGGCCGAGGCGCTCCACCGCGGCGGCAGCCTGCTCGCGCCCGAGCGGCCCGAGCCCCGGGTCGAAGGCGCTGCCGCGCCCGGCGCAGCGCTCGCCAGCCTGGGCGGCGGCCGCGTGCCGCAGCAGGACGAGGCGGGCGGCGGTCACAGGAAGCCGGCCCGGGCCAGGGCGGCGACGGCGGCGACGGCGGCCAGGTCGACCACCTGGTTGGCCGCGCCCAGGGTGTCGCCGGTGGTGCCGCCGAGCCGGCGGCGGAAGGCCTGCGCGCACGCCAGGCACGCGAGCAGCCCCGCGGCCAGCGGGACCGGCGCCCACGCCCTGGCCGCCACGCCGACCGTTGCGGCGACCACCACTGCGGCGGTCACGGCACCGCGGGGGCTGAGCGGCCCCACCACCGCGGCGCCGAGCCGCGGGCGCCCAACGGGGCCAGGGCGCCCCCCCGAGGCAGGACGCCCCCCCGAGGCAGGACGGCTCCCCGGGCCAGGGCGGTCCGGCGCGGCGGCGTCGGCACTCGCCACCGGGAGCAGCCGGACCAGGAGGAGGGTGGAGGCGCGGCCGAGGACGTGGCCGCAGGCGACCGCTCGCGCGAAGTCGGCCAGACCCAGCGGGAGCAGCAGGCTCGTGCGCAGGCCGAGCACCGTGACCAGCGCAACCGTCCCGTAGGTCCCGATACGGCTGTCGCGCATGACCGCCAGGCGGCCGGCGGGGTCCCAGCCGCCCCAGAGGCCGTCTGCCGTGTCCGCCAGCCCGTCCTCGTGCAAGGCGCCGGTGACGGCGATCATCGCGGCGACCGCCGCGACCGTGGCGACCCCGGCGCCCCAGACAGGCTCCAGCGCCGCCCGCGCGGCCACCCCCACCCCGGCCACGCCGGCCCCGACCAGCGGGAACAGCGCCGATGCGCGGCGCAGGCCGTCCGCGCCGACCTCGACCCAGGGCACGGGGACCCTGGTCAGGAAGCCGACCGCCACGGCGAGCAGGCGCAGCGGTTCGAGCAGCCATCGAGACCGCGCCACACCACTCCCCCGAGCTGGACGCCGGATCCGGTCGTCCAGCTTACGAGTCCGGCGGCGTCGGCGCGGCCGCCAGGCCCGTGCAGCCGCGCAACGCGTTCCAGGAGGCGACCGCACGGTCGGCGGCGCTCCCGCTCACGGGGATCGGGATGCCACCCGTGATCACCGCGGGGACCCATTGGGCCCTGGTGACGGCCCGGCCTCGGACCGTCAGCGTGAGCACGCCACTCTGTGCGGTCACCCCGCCGTGGGAGTAGAAGACGAAGTTCCCGAGCCCGTAGTCCACGTAGGCGGGGCCGAGGTAGCCGGCACCCAGCAGGACGTGGGCGTGCGAGCCCACGACGACGTCGGCGCCGGCCTTGACCAGACGGGGGGCGAGCTCCCGCTGGCGCTCGATCGGGCAGGGCGCGAGCTCCCGGCCCCAGTGCAGGTCGACGACGACCGTGTCGGCCTTGCGCCGGGCCGAGCGCACCGCGGCGAGCAGGCTGTCGATCTGGTACGCGGAGGCAAGGCCGGGTTTGCCGTCGCCGGCCGTCCAGGCTGCGGCGAGGTTGTCGTCCAGCACCTGCGTCGCGCCGATGACGGCGATGCGCTGCCCCTTGAGCGTGACCGTGTAGGGACGGAACGCCGCAGCGGCGTCGCGGCCGATCCCGACCACCGGGAAGTCGGCGTCTTGGGCCGCTTGGACGGAGTCGGCCAGGCCGACCGGCCCGAAGTCCATGCCGTGGTTGTTGGCCATGGTCGCCACGTCCACCCCCGCGCCCTTGAGCGCCCGGAACGCCGTGGGCGAGGCCCGGAAGGTGAAGTCCTTGCTCTGCGGGGTGCCTCGCGTGGTGATCGCGGTCTCGAGGTTCACCATCGCGAGGTCGGCGCGGCGCAGCACCGCCGCGACCGGGCCGAAGGCGGTGGCGGGGTCGCGCGCCAGCCGGCCGCCGATGACCCCTTCGAAGTGGACGTCGCCACCGAACGCCAGGGTCACCGCGGCGCCTCTCGCCTCCCCCGGCCTGGCCGGGTCACTGTGGGGCGCGCTGGTGCTCGCCGGGGCCGCGGGCGCGGCGGGGGCGCGGGTCGTGTCCGGGGCGATGGGGGTGGCCTGCTGGCTGGTGCACGCTGCCAGCGCGACCGCGACGAGCGCTGCCAGCAGGGCGGCGGTGAGGCGGGAAGCGGGTGCGGGCGAGCGTGACACGGCGGCTCCAAGGTTTCGGGCTCTGGGGAAGCGGCCAGGGCGAATAGCCTTGCACGCCCGGAGCCGCCGTGTCAGTCGCAGACCGGATCGTGAGGCAATCGTGCAGCAGTCGAGACCGCGCCCGTCCGCCGGTCCTGCCGGTCAGCGGCCGGCGCTCGGCCAGGCACGGTACGGCGGCTCGCCGTCGGTCGGCCAGGGCGGGCTGATGGTCGCACCGATGACGTCGTTGGCCATCCGGGCGGCGGCGGTCAGCGGGGTGCTCACCATCCGGCGCCAGAGGCTGCGGCGCCACAGGCTCCGGCGGCTGCGGGCCCTCAAGCGGCGTGCCCGGATCGTCTGGCGCGCGGTCCGATAGCTCTCGGCCTCCCGGTGCAGCCCCTCGATCCGCTCCTCCGCCACCTCGAACGGCAGGTCGTGGAAGCTCATGGACCTCTCCTTCTCCCCGGTGGGGCTCCTCTCGACACCAGCTATAAGTTTATGCTGGTGTTGAGAACGCTGCAACCACTAAACTGGGAACGACGGTTAGGGCAGCATGGTGGGGCGAGGATCGACCACCATAGAGGCAGGACCGTTCAGCGAAGAGGAGGTGATAAGGACATGACCACCCAGGAGCAGCAGGAAGAGGTCGTCCCGGCGGAGCTTCAGCCGGTCCGCGACCTGGTGAACACGATCGACTTCGAGGACGGCGTCGAGGAGCTTGAGAGCCCGGCGGCCCTTCGGGACTGGCTGGTCGAGCGAGGGCTGCTCGATCCGGGCACAGCGGTGACCGCCGCCGACCTGACCGCGGCCATCGAGCTCCGCGAGGCCCTGCGTGCGATGCTGCGGGTCAACGACGGGCAGCCCGCCGACGCTCGGGCGGTCGCGGTCGTGAACCGGATCGCCGCCGAGCTGCCGCTTCGGCTCCGCTTCTCCTCCGAGGGCGACCCTGTGCTCTCCCCGCGGCCCGGCGGCGCCCGCAGTGCCCTTGCCGCGCTGCTCGGCGGCGTCGCCGTGGCCAAGGCGCAGGGCACGTGGGACCGGCTCAAGGTGTGCTCGGCGGATAACTGCCAGTGGGCCTTCTACGACCGCTCGAAGAACCGCTCGGGCCGCTGGTGCTCGATGCGGGTGTGCGGCAACCGCACCAAGACCCGGGCCTACCGGGCGCGGCAGCGCGGACAGGGGTAGACCGGACGGCGCGAAGCCGCCCGTCGGTCGGGCTCGGTCGGCCTCAGTCGACCTCGACGATTGCCTCGACCTCGACCGGGACGCCAAGCGGCAGGGCCGCCATGCCGACCGCCGAGCGGGCGTGCCTGCCCGCGTCCCCGAAGACCGCCATGAACAGCTCGCTGGCGCCGTTGATGACCTTGGGCTGGTCGTGGAAATCGGGAGCGCTGGCGACGAAGCCGGTGACCTTGACCACCCTGCGGACGCGCGCGAGCTCCCCGAGCTCCGCCTTGAGCGCGGCGAGCACGTTGACGGCGCAGCGCCGGGCGGCCTCGACGCCCTCCTCGAGGCTCAGGCCGTCCGCGCCGAGGCGGCCCAGGTGGGCGGGCCTGCCCTCCACCACCGGGAGCTGCCCCGAGACGTAGACCATGTTGCCCGAGCGAACCGCGGTCACGTAGGCCGCCACGGGCCTGGCCGGTTCGGGCAGGCTGATGCCGAGCTCCTCGAGACGCTGTTCGGGCGATGCCATAGCCGCTCTCCTCCCGCGCCGTGCCGACGGCCCTCCGGTCCCTCAGCCTATCGCCCCGCGCCGCCGCCGAAGAACTCCCGCACGTCCTGGACCGAGCGCGTCAGGGGCGCCGGGGGCAGGCTCGCGAGCAGCCGGCGCCCGTAGCGGGCATCCGCCAGCCGCCGGTCGAGCACCGCCATCACGCCGCTGTCCGACTCCGAGCGGATCAGCCGCCCGAGGGCCTGCTGCAGGGACACCGCGGCGCTCGGGAGCCACACCTCGCCGAACTTCGACCCGCCCCGGCGCTCGATCCGCCGGCCGCGCTCGGCCAGCAGGGGGTCGTCCGGCCGCGGGAACGGCAGCCGGTCGAGCACGAGCAGGGACAGGCTCTGCCCGGGAACGTCCACCCCCTCGAAGAACGTCCGGGTGCCGACCAGCACGCTGGCCACCTCGTCGCGGAAGCGGGCCGCGAGCCGGGCGGCTGTGTCCTCACCCTGGACCAGCAGCTCCCATGCCACGTCGGCCAGGGCCGCCGCGAACGACTCGACCGCCCGCCAGGAGGTGCACAGCACCAGCGCACGCCCCTGGGAGGCCTCGACCAGGGCTCGCAGCTCCCGCTCGGCCGCCGCCTGAAAGCCGTCCCCGGTCGGCGCGGGCACCCCGCGCGGCACATAGAGCAGGGCGTTGCGCCGGTAGTCGAAGGGCGATGCCGCGACCAGGCCGCGGTGCCCGCCGACCCCGAGCACGGCCGCCGCGGTGTCCAGCTCCCCGGCCACCGCCAGCGTCGCCGAGCAGGCGACCGTCGTCGGGACCCGGTCCCACAGCACGTCCCGCAGCACCGGCCCGGGCTCGACCAGCGCGGAGCGGATGGTCCGGCCCCCGTCCCGCCGCTCGTCGACCCAGACGGCGAGCTCGACCTCGGCCGGCTGGGCCGCCTCCGGCTGGGTTGCCTGCGGCTCGGCCGGGCCCCCGCCGGCGGCCTCCGACCGCACCGCCCCCAGCTCGCTCAGCCGCTGAAGGTCCCGGCTCAGGTTGCCGAGACGCCGCCGGGCCGCGTGCCTGCCGCCCTCGAGGTCCTCGGGGAGGGTGGCGACGTCGCGCAGCGCGGCGGCCGCGGCCTGCGCCTCGCGCAGCACCGGCTCCAGGGCCTGGGTCAGCTCGGCCGCCATCCGGGAGCCGGGCAGCACCGGCCCGGGCCGGAGCGCGGCGGCCCGCTCTTCCCAGCGCCCCCGCAGGCGCCTGGCCCAGTCGGAGGTCGCGCCGCTCGCCTTGACGACCGCGTCGGCCGCAGCGCCGGCGCGCGAGACCCGCGCCGCGGTCACCGTCACCCCGTAGAGGTCGGCGGCGTGGTCGGCGAGACGGTGCGCCTCGTCCACCACCAGCACGTCGACCTCCGGCAGCATCACCCCCGGCGACTCCGACGCCTGGCGCAGCTCGAGCTCGAGCAGGAGCACGTGGTGGTTGGTGACCACGACGTCGACGTCGCGGGCCCGCTCCCTGGCACGCTCGGCAAAGCAGCGCCGGAAGAACGAGCAGCCCTTCTGCCCGGGGCAGTCCTCGCCAGAGGTCGAGACCAGGTCCCAGACGTCGTCCCTGGTGCCGGGCGGCGCCTCGAGCCGGCTGCCGGTGTCGCTGTCCTCCCCCCACTCCACCAGGTCGAGGGCGGACTCCTCCTGCGCGGTGGCGGCCAGCCGGGTCGCCTCGACCAGCGCGTCGGCCTTGGCCAGACAGTTTCCGGTCAATATGTTGTCCTCGAGAGCGAACGACCCGGTCGTCGGGACGATCGCGCAATAGACCACCTCGACGCGATCGGTTGGCTCGACGCTGATGACTGTCCAGCCGATCCGTGGGGACCTGTTGCGCTTCGACCCCGGGAAGTGACGGAGCAGTTCGCGGTGCTTTGGTCCGTGCAGCACGATCGTCCCGGTCCCCCACCCACCTGGTGTCGGACCGGACACCGTGCCGTCCCCGTCGGCGAGGCCATGTGCGATACCAAAGGGCGAAGCACGAACGTAGCTCGCGATTCGCCGCGGGAAGACCGAATGGAGCCTGTGCCGCGGCCGCAAGGAGCTCGTCGTCTTCTCGATCTGTCGCCTGCTGTCGCGCTCAGGCTCGACGAACCAGCGGTGATCGGGCGTGGCGTGGACGGTCTTTCTCACGCCATTTCGGATGAGCGTGAGCCGCATGAGCGGCTGGACGCCGAACGAGCGCACCTCGGCCCTGACCCACTTGCCATTGCCGTCGAGCAACTCGTGATACCCGCCGGCGAGTGCGCGGAGCTCGCGGATCCCCGTGGAGGTCATGACCCTGGTCTCGCCAGCCAGGCAGAGATAATTCCCGCGGCCCATGACCAGGGCGGAGGTGGTGCCGAAGGCGTCGGCGAGCCGGGGCAGGTCGCGTTCGACGAGCTGGGACTGGAGCGCTTTGGTGGCGGTGGCCACGATCGCACGGCGTCCCGCGGCCACGATCGGCAGGAGATAGCCGAGCGACTTGCCCACCCCTGTGGGCGCGTGCACCAGCAGCGGGTCCTCCCGCTCGATGGCGGTGGCCACGGCGCTGGCCATGTCGCGCTGGGCGGCTCTGGCGGTGAGGGCGGGCAGCGCGGCGAATGCGGCATCGAGATCCATGACCGCACATTATCCAATCCCCCCGACACCTCGCTCCCGTTATCCCCACCCCGGGACCCACACCCCGGGACCGGGACGGGCTGGCGAGCGTCCCAGGGTCCTCGCCCGGTGGCCGCGGGGACCCGGCGAATCCGTGCGAGAACGCCGCACCTGGGTCTAGCCTCCAAGACCATGAGCGAGAACGCGCGAGAACCGGGCGCTGAGCGCCGCAGGGTGCTGGTGGTCAGCGCCCATCCGGACGACATCGAGTTCGGGGCGGGCGGGACCATCCCGCGCTGGGTCGACGAGGGCTGGGACGTCCGCTACGTGATCGTGACCTCCGGGCAGCGCGGCGTGCAGGACGCCGGCCAGGACCCGGAGGCGTTCGGCAGGCTCCGCCAGGACGAGGCCAGGGCGGCGGCCAAGGTCTCCGGCGTCACCGACGTGACCTTCCTCGGCTACATGGATACCGAGGTCGTCTACTCCAGGGAGCTGCAGCGGGACCTGTCACGCGAGTTCCGCCGCCACCGCCCGCACCGCCTGCTGACCATGACCCCCGAGCAGCTCTCGGACGACGGGTTCGTCAACCATCCCGACCACCGGACGGTCGCCACGGCGGTGCTCGACATCACCGTCACCGGCGGCACGACCGCCGCGATCTTTCCCGAGCTCCAGACCGAAGAGGGACTGCCCCCCTGGCACGATCTCGAGGAGATCTGGCTGATGGCTCGAGGTGGTGGATCCGAGGTGATCGACGTCACCCCGTACTTCGAGCGCAAAGTCAGCGCGCTGGAGGCGCACGCGAGCCAAATGGCCCAGCTGCGCGTGAACCTGCGGGAGGTCATCGGGCGCCGGCTCGAGACCGTCGGCGCGCGGCACGGCTACCGGTACGCGGAGTCGTTCCGCGTGGTCACCCGCCGGCGTTAGCGCTCGGCCCTTGGGCGCTTGAAGTAGGCGACGGTGCCGCCGACGTCCGCGGTGTGGACGGCCACCAGCTCCCAGCCGTCCTCCCCCCAGTTGTCGAGGATCTGCTTGGTGTTGTGCGGCAGCAGCGGGACGGTCGCATATTCCCAGGTGGTCATCGCCGGCTGGTCCTCTCGTGTGGTTGCGGTTCCGCGGGCCGCCAAGGGTATCCCAGCGAACAGGCCCGTCGCGGGAATTCGTCAGCCAGCGCGCCGGGCGAGCAGTTGCCGCCGCTCGTACTCGTTCAGCCCGCCCCAGATCCCGTGCGGCTCCCGCACCGTCAGCGCGTATTCACGGCACTGCGCCAGCACAGGGCAGCTACGGCAGATCGCCTTTGCCGCGGACTCCCGCTCGAGCCGGTCCTCCTTGCGCTCAAGGTGGTTGGGAGCGAAGAAGAGCTCGGACTGCGGTCCCTTGCAGGCCGCCCGGTACTGCCAGCCGAACTGCAGGTCCCACAGGGACTTCCCGGCTCGGGCGGCGCCCTGCGCCGCGGCGGTGCCGATTGTCGTAGCCATGACGGTTTCCTTCCTTCGCGCCGGTCGTCGCGCGTTGGCCCTTCCCCACCCAACCGCCTACTACCACGACCGTCTGACGAGCCGGGCGGATCACCCGATCAAGCCAGAGAAGTATGTAGGCGCAGCGTAACGCTCGGGGTGGTCTGCCTCAATCCCCCGGCCGTAACGCTTCGGTTGCGGCCCCGGTATCTCACGGCAAAGGTCAACGGGGCATAAAACCGGGCGGCCGCAATGCCTTGGCGGGAGCAGGGACTAGGGACGACGCGGCGGCCGCGGGGGCGGCGTCGTGCCGTCGGGAGGCGCCGCGCCGTCGGGAGGCACGGGCGGGAACTGCGCCGTTGGTGAGCCCGCGGCGGGCTCGTCCGCCGGCGCCTGCGGCGAGGAAGGAGCTCTGGGGGCGTTGACCGCCGGCGGCCCGCCGTTGCCGAGCGTGCCCGCAAGGTCGCCGACCCGGCCGAAGAAGCTCAGCAGCTCGATCGGGATCGGCATGACCAGCGTCGAATTGCGCTCGGTCGCCACCTCGGCCACCGTCTGCAGGAACCGGAGCTGCAGGGACGACGGGTTCTGCGACATGATGCCCGCCGCCTCCGACAGCACGTGCGAGGCCATCAGCTCGGCGTCGGCCGAGATCTTCAGCGCCTTGGCATCGCGTGACGCCTCGGCCTCGCGTGCCATCGCCCGCTGCAGCTCCTCGGGCAGGTCGACGTCCTTGATCTCGACCGAGGTGACCCGCACGCCCCAGGGGGCCGTCACTCCGGCGATCACCGCCGACAGCTCGGCGTTGATCTCCTCGCGGGCGCTCAGCACCTCGTTCAGGGTCTTCTTGCCGAGGATGGCCCGCAGGTTGGTCTGGGCCGCCTGGCTGGTGGCGAACAGGTAGTTCTGGATCTCGACGACGGCCTTGATCGGGTCGACCACCCGCGAGTAGACCACCGCGTCCACGCGCAGGGTCACGTTGTCGCGGGTGATGACGTCCTGCGGCGGGACGTTCATGGCCACCGTCTGCAGGTTGACCTTGCGCATCCGGTCGATCCCGAACGGCAGGATGAAGAAGACACCCGGCCCCTTCGGCGATCTGAGCACGTTGCCCACCCGGAAGATGACCGCCCGCTCGTACTCCTGCAGCACCCGGACCATCGTGGCCAACGCGGCCACGAACAGGACCAGCAGGACCAGGAAGATGACGATGACGATGCCGCCCACGTTCGTCTCCTCGCGTCTCGCCCCCGCCTGATGCCAGCGGGTCGTGATGGGATCAGTCTCTCATACGTGAAAAGCGGCGCTACCCCTTTGGGGCGGGGCGGGCCGGGCGGAGACGCTTGCGGGCCGGGCGGACGGCGGCGGGGTCCTCGGCGCTGACCTGAAGGATGCCGTTGTCGACCGCGTCGACGCGGATCCGCTGCCCGGTCGGGAGCAGGCCACCGCCGGGCAGCTCGGCACGCCAGACCGCGCCGTCGATCACCACGATGCCCCCGGGGTTGAGCACGCTTCGGACCACGCCACGCGCACCGACCAGCGCCTGCGTGCCCGTCGGGGCCTGCCGCCGGGAGCGCAGCAGCACCGTGAGGAGGACCACGAACCAGCTCACCGACCAGAGCGTGCCGAGCACGGCCAGCCGCCCGTCGACCCGCAGCAGCGCGGACGGGCTCGAGAAGAGCCACCACGAGCCGACCCCGGTCAGCGCCGTGGCGGCCAGGGTGAGCGGGCCCAGGCCGCCGCGGGCGGTGTCTGCGGTGAACACCGCCGTCCCCGCGACCAGCGCGGCCAGCGCCAGCCAGTTGGTCGGCAGCACGACCAGCGAGTCCACCGCGAGCAGGCCGGCGAGCAGCCCGGCCGCCCCGGCCACGCCGAAGCCCGGCTGGAACCACTCGAACGACAGGCAGGCGGCGGCGGCGAGGACCAGCAGGTAGGCCAGGGTCGGGTTTGCCAGGCCGTGGCGGACCCGGTCCAGCAGCGACGGCGACAGGAAGCGCACCCGGAAGCCGCTGACCTCGAGGGCGCGGCCGTCCGCCCGGCGCCCGTCGAGCTGCCGTACCGCGTCGGGCAGGGATTCCGCCTGGTAGGCGGTCAGGTGCAGCGACTCGGCCCTGGCCCCGTCGATGGCGCCGCGCTCGACCTCGGCCGGGAGGCCGGAGGCGCCGAACAGCGCCGCCTCGCCGGAGGGGTCGCGCCCGCGCCCGAGCTCGGCGGGGAGCGCCGGCCCGATGCGGGCCTGCCTGCTGGAGGCGACGACGTCGGCCCTGGAGAGCAGGAAGGTGGCGGCGCCCGCTGCCTGGGCGGCGCGGGGCCCGACCCAGACGGCCACCGGCACCCTGGCGTCGGCCACCACCCGCTCGACCTCGGCCGGGTCGGTCCCGAGGCCGCCGAAGCCGTCGAGCTGGACGAGGAAGACGCGCGCGCCGCGACGCTCGGCCCCGGCCAGGGCACGACGCAGGTCGCCGAGCAGGCTGCGGTCGAGCACACCGGAGAGGGTGAAGACCTCGACGGTCGGACCGGCCGCCGCCTGCGCACGCGCCGACCCGACCTGGGCAGGCGCGACCTGGGCAGGCGCGGGCCCGGCCTGCGCACGCGCCGGCGCGGGAACGGCGCCGAGGCCCACCACCAGCGCGAGCAGCGCGCCGAGGCACACAGCGGAGAGGAGGCGAACGAGGTGGCTCATGGCCGGGCCATTGTTCCCGCGTCCCACCAGGGCCCACAACCCGTACGGGCAATCTGTGGACAAGGCCGACTACGATGGCGGCCTCATGCCCCTCGACGTGCTCGACCGGGCCCGCCTCGTGGTCGTGACCGGCAAAGGCGGGACCGGGAAGACCACCGTCGCCGCCGCTCTTGCCGTGGCGGCGGCACAGCGCGGTCGGCGGACCCTGGTGGCGGAGGTCGAGGGCCGCCAGGGCCTGTCGGCGCTGTTCGGCCGCGCCACGCTCGGCCACCGGGAGACGGAGCTGGCCGAGCGGGTCAACGGGCTGGCGGTCGAGCCCGAGGCGTCGCTGCGCGAGTACCTCGGGCGCTACGGCTTCGCCCCGCTGGCGCGGCTGCTCTCCTGGGCCAGGCTCACCAGCTTCGTCACCGCCGCCGCGCCGGGCCTCGGGGACATCCTCCTGGTCGGCAAGGTGTGGGAGGCGGCCACCCGCCGGGCGGGGCAGCGCCGCGTGTACGACCTGGTGGTCCTGGACGCCCCGCCCACCGGCCGGGTGGTGCCCTTCCTGCGCGCCCCCGAGACCGTGGCCGAGCTGGCGCGCGTCGGTCCGCTGCGGCACCAGGCCGACCGGGTCAAGGACCTGCTCGACGACCCGGAGCGGACCGCCGTGTTGCTCACCTGCCTGCCCGAGGAGCTGCCGGTGACCGAGACCATCGAGGCGGCCGTTTCGCTGCGCGCGGCCGAGCTGCCGCTTGCGGCGGTGGTGGTCGACCAGGTGGCCGAGGACCGGCTCGCCAGCCGCGCCGGCCGCCTGCCCGCGCTCGCCAGAGACCCGGCCCCGCTGCTGGCGGCGGCCTCCGAGGCGGGTGCCGGGCTCGACGAGCAGGCGCTCGCCACGCTGCTCGGCGAGGCCCGCGACCGGCAGCGCCAGATCGCCCGCGAGCGCCGCCTGCTCAAGGAGCTCCGCACCAGGCTCCACGGCCTGCCCGTGGTCGAGCTGCCGCTGCTCGCCGGCGGCGCCGCCAGCCCGGAGGCGGTGCGGGCGCTGGCCGCGCGCCTGGCCCTCTCGCCGCTCGCGGGCCAGCCCCCGGACGAGGCGGGCGGGCTCCGGGCGGACGGCAGGGGACGGCCCCCACCCTCCGCCCCCGAGCGCGAAGCCAGGGCGCGGCGTTGACCGCCGGGGCCCGCTCCCCGCTCGAGCCGATCGTCGGCTCCGCGGCCGTCGTGGTGTGCTGCGGCTCGGGCGGGGTGGGCAAGACCTCGACCGCCGCGGCGCTGGCGCTGCACGGCGCCGAGCAGGGCCGGCGGACCTGCGTGCTCACCATCGACCCCGCCCGCCGGCTGGCCCAGGCGCTCGGCCTGGACCTGCTCTCCAACCAGCCCAGGCCGGTCAGCGGCAAGGGCCTGGAGCCCAAGGAGCCGGGCGGCCTCGACGCGATGATGCTCGACATGCGCCGCACCTTCGACGAGGTGATCGAGCGCTACGCACGCGACGAGGAGCAGGCCGAGCGCATCCTCGCCAACCGCTTCTACCAGCGCCTGTCCTCCACGCTGGCCGGCACGCAGGAGTACATGGCCATGGAGAAGCTCTACGAGCTCCACGAGTCGGGGCGCTACGAGCTGCTGGTGGTGGACACCCCGCCGACCCGCTCGGCGCTGGACTTCCTGGACGCGCCCGAGCACCTGAACGAGCTGCTCGACGCCCGGGCGCTGCGCCTGCTGATCGCCCCGGCACAGCGGGTCGGCCGCGGCTACCTGAAGGGCCTCAACTTCGCCACCACCACGATGACCAGGCTGGTCCGCCGGCTGACCGGCTCGGAGCTGCTCGCCGAGGTGGGCGAGTTCTTCGCCGCGTTCGAGGGCATGTACGACGGCTTCAAGCAGCGCGCCCGCCGCGTCTACGGCCTGCTGAAGCACCCCGACACGGCGTTCGTGGTGGTGGCCACGCCCGACGCGGCCGCGCTGCGCGAGGCCGCCTACTTCGCCGGGCGGCTGGCCGAAGACCGCATGCCGCTGGGCGCGCTGGTGGTGAACCGGGTCCACCACGCGGCGCCGGTGCCGGAGGTCCCTGCCGAGGCCCGCCGGCGGCTCGCGGACGGTGGCGCGGACGGGCGCCTGCTCGCCGACCTGCTGGAGCAGCACCGCGCGCTGGACCTGCTGGCCACGACCGAGCGCCGGCGCATCGCCGAGCTGGCCGAGACCGTGCCGGGCACCGCCGTGGTCGAGGTCCCCCTGCTCCCCGACGACGTCCACGACGTCCCCGGGCTGCTCCGCCTGGGCGGGCACCTGTTCGGCCAGACCGTGTGAGCCCTGACCGCGGGCCCTGACCTGGGCTCTGACCGGCGCGGCGGTGGGCTCGGGCCGGGCTCAGGCCCGGGCCTCGTCAGGGACGTCCCACTGCCAGTCCTGGCCTCTCCAGCCCGGGCGGCTCTCCATGCGGACACGGCCGGCCACGTGCAGCAGCAGGGCGATCGGGCTGGCCGAGGAATCGTCGTGGGAGGCGAACAGGCCCTGGAGGACGAGCCGGGCGGCGCGGGGCTCCGGACCGCGGTCCCCCGGACCGGTGAGGTCCCAGCGGTGCAGCACGACCTCGGACAGGGCGACCGCGGCCAAGGTGCGGGCCGAGAACCGGTGCTCGGGGTGCCAGACCCGCTCCGCCGGCTCGGTCTTGCCGAGCAGCTCGACCAGGCGGTCGCTCCCGTCGGCCAGCATGCGCGGCAGCCGCGCCGCCCCGGCCCCGGCCGCCGTCCGGCGGGCCTCGTCGAAGGACGGCCGGGCGGCCTGGTCGCGCTGCTCCACCCCGGTGGCGTAGATGGCCAGGTGCTCGACCACGTGCCGGACGGTCTCGGCGTTGCTCCAGCCCGGGTTGGCGGAGGGCTGCTCCCAGTCGCCGGACGCCCAGCCCCTGAGGCGCCCGACGAGCGTCTCGACCTGCCGGGCCAGGGTGGTCCGGAGATCGGCCAGTGAAGGACCCTTGATCGCGGTCATCTTGCCTTCTTGTCGTCCGAGGCGTCCGAGCCGCCCTTGGAGGCCGTCATCTCCATATTGAACCGGCCCAGCACCGCCTGGGTGGCCTCCAGCACCTCACTTCGCACCCGCGGCAGGTCCGCGCCGCGCGGGTCCACCCAAAACCACAGCAGCAGCTCGATCTTGCGGGCGCCGACGTCGTGCACGAGCAGTCGCGGCTGCGGGTCGCCGGCCACGCCGTCCACTCCGGCGGCGGTGGCGAGCAGCTCACGCCGCAGCTCGGCGGAGTCCTCCTCGCCGGGCACTCGCAGGGTCACCTCGACGCGCCGGTGCATGGTCGCGGTGGAGTTGACCACCACGTTGGTGAACAGCAGCTTGTTGGGCACCAGGACCTGCTGGCCGTCGGCGGTGCGGAGCTGGGTGGCGCGCACCCGGATGTCCTCGACCGTGCCCTGGAACTCGTCCATGGCGATCTGGTCGCCCTGGGTGAAGGGGTGCTCCAGCAGCAGCACGATGCCGGCCACGAAGTTGCTGACAATGTCCTGGAGAGCGAAGCCCAGGGCGACCGTCGCGAGGCCGAGGGTCCCGACCACCCAGCCGAGGTTGACGCCGCCGAGCGACAGCGCGACCACGACGCCCAGCAGCATGACCCCGGCATAGGCGAGCTTGGCCACCAGAAGGTGGACGTACGCCTCTGTGGAGGTCCGCCGGAGGGCGGCCTTCACCCCACGCCTGGCCTGCCGTGCAAGCAGCACGGTGATGGCCAGGAACAGCAGCGCGGCGAGCAGGCTGGGCAGTCGCTCGATGAACCCGTTCGCGTAGTGCTTGAACGATCCGACCAGCCCCTCGACCGACGACGTCTCAGTTACCGGGTCGAGGATCCTCACGTCGAACAGCAGTCTCTCGGTGCCTCCAGGGGGACGGCGGGCGGTCCGGGCGCCGGCTTGCCGGCTTGCGCGCTCAAACCTATCATCCCAGCTACTTTGACCGGGGCCAGCCCGGATGCTTCAGAGTGTGCTATACCCATGTGCCATGGCGGACGCCCACTACCCTCCTCCGCGCTTTCCGACCCCGAGGATCCGGCTGGGGCTGGCAGGCCTTCTCGGCACGCGGGTCGGCTCCATCATCGTGGTGGGCGTGGTGATCGCGCTGCTGCTGGCCCTGATGGCGCTGCCCGTCGTGATCCCCGCCGGCGCGCTGGCGCGCGACACCGCCAAGCGCCTCGGCAACATCCCGCCGCTGCCCAAGGTCGGGCAGCTCGCGCAGCGCACCAACATCTACGCGGCCAACGGGTCCAGGCTGGCGACGCTCTTCGAAGAGAACCGCTTGTACGTGACCATCGACCAGATACCCAAGACCGTCAGGAACGCGGTGGTCGCCATCGAGGACGACCGCTTCTACGAGCACCACGGCGTGGACCTCCGCGGCATCGCCCGGGCGGCCGTCGAGGACATCAGGTCCGGCTCCATCGAGCAGGGCGGCAGCACGCTGACCCAGCAGTACGTCAAGCTGATCGTGATCAACGACACCTCGCAGACCTTCGAGCGCAAGATCCGCGAGGCGGCCTACGCGGTGCAGCTCGAGAAGAAGCTGACCAAGAACCAGATCCTGGAGGCGTACCTCAACGCGGCCTACTTCGGTGAGGGCACCTACGGGATCGCCACGGCCGCGCAGCACTACTTCAACGGCAAGAAGCTCTCGCAGCTCACCCTCTCCGAGGCGGCCTCGCTGGCGGCCACCATCAAGTCGCCCGAGGTCTACAAGCCGACGCGGCCCAAGCTCAACGTCCCCCGGCGCGACGTCGTGCTCGACCGCATGGGACAGCTCGGGTTCGCCAAGCCGCAGGACGTGGCCAGGGCCAAGCAGCAGAAGCTGCACGTCAGGGTCTTCAACTTGAAGACGGAGAAGCCCTACTTCGTCGACTACGTGCGCCGGCAGCTCCTGATGGACAAGACCTACGACAAGATCCTGGGACCGGCGGGCAGCGACCGGCGCGCCAAGGCCGTGTTCCAGGACGGGCTCAAGGTCTACACCACGCTCGACCAGAGCCATCAGCAGCAGGCCGAGACCGCCGTGAAGGAGCAGCTCCAGCCGGCCGAGCAGCGCGACGGGCGGATCGACGGCGCGCTCGCCAGCGTCGACCCGAAGACCGGCCAGATCGTCGCCCTGGTGAGCGGCAAGAACTACAAGAAGTCGAAGGTCAACCTGGCGACCCTGGGCAACGGCGGCAACGGCTTCCAGTCCGGGTCGTCGTTCAAGACGTTCTTCATCGTGGCCGCGCTCGAGAAGGGCATCCCGCCCAGCAAGGTGTTCAAGGCGCCGGCCAAGATCACCATCCCCGACCGCCGCTGCTATACCGACGGCAAGCCCTGGACCCTGGGCAACGCCGCCGACAGCGAGGCGGGCACGTTCAACATGTACGGCGCCACCCAGCACTCGGTGAACACGTATTTCGCGCAGCTCGCGGTCGAGGTGGGGCCCGAGAACGCCGCCGACGCGGCCCGCCGCATGGGCATCACCAACGCGGGCAATCCCAAGTACGGCAACTGGGGCGCCTGCTCGCTGGTGCTCGGCACCCCCAGCGTGTCGGTCCTGGACATGGCGAGCGCCTTCGGGACCCTCGCCAACCAGGGCGTCCACTGCAAGCCGTACTCGATCGACAGGATCGTCGGCTCGGACGGCAAGGTCCTCTACAGGCACAGGTCCGAGTGCACCCAGGTCGTCGACCCGGGGATCGCCAACCAGACCGTCGACATGCTCCGGGGCGTGGTGACCGGCGGCACCGGCAAGGCGGCGGCGGTTCCCGGCCGGGCGGTCGCCGGCAAGACGGGCACCACCGACGACTACAAGAGCGCCTTCTTCAACGGGTTCACGCCGCAGCTCGCCACCTCGGTGTGGGTCGGCTTCCACGTCCCGGCGCCCATGCCGCACCTCTCGCCGACCGGCGGTCCCGTGTTCGGCGGCACCTACCCGGCGATGATCTTCCGGCAGTACATGGAGGCCGCGCTGCAGGGGCTGCCCGTCGAGGGCTTCCCGGCGCCACCGCACCGCCGCCCGCCCAACCCGAAGCCGAAGCCGGAGCCGAAGCCCGAAAAGGGCAAGGGCGTTCCCGACGTCAAGGGCAAGCCGGTCCTTCAGGCCGCGGCCATCCTGGCGCGCGCCGGCTACAGAGCCTCGGCGCAGACAGTGCACAACAAGGCTCCCGCCGGCCGGGTCGTCGGCCAGTCGCCCAAGGCGGGCACCGACGCCCCGCCGGGCACCGTGGTCCTGCTGCAGGTGAGCGACGGCTCGGGCGGGGGCGGCGGGGGAGGCCCCTGACGGGGCGGCCTCAGCCCTGGAGGCGCTCCAGGACGAGCTGGCGGACCCGGTTGCCGTCGGCGCGGCCGCGGACGGCGGGCATGACCCGGCCCATGACCTTGCCGAGCTCCCTGGGGCTGGAGGCACCGCTGGCGGCGATCGCCTCGTCGACCAGGCGGGCGAGCTCGGCCGGCTTCAGCGGGGCGGGCAGGAAGCGCTCGAGCACCTCGGCCTGGAAGGCCTCCTGGTCGGCCCGGTCGGCCCGGCCCGCGTCCCGGTAGACCTGCTCGGCCTGGCGCCGGTTCTTGACCTCGTGCTGGAGCACCCTGACGGCCTCGTCGCCGCGGAGGTCGCGGCCTGCCTCTTTGGTGGCCGTGCGCAGCGCGTTGAGGGCGAGCCGGAGCGCGCCCGTCTCGTCGCTCCGCCTGGCCTTCATGGCGGCGAACATCGCCTGCTGGACGTCATCGATGAGCATGTCGAGAGACTACCGCTAGAATGCCCCTTCACCTACGGCATTTCGCGGCCGTGCCCTGCCCGACCTGGAGGACCGATGGGAAGGACCGTGCCCCGCCGGGCCGGTGCGGCGCTCGGCGCGCTGGCCGCGGCCGGCGCCGCCTGCGTCGCCTACGGCGTCCTTATCGAGCGTCACTGGTACCGGCTGCGGCACGACACCGTGCCCGTGCTCGGGCCCGGCCAGCCCGCGTGCACGGTCCTGCACCTCAGCGACTTCCATCTGCTCGAGCACGACACCAGGCGCCGGCAGTTCCTCGCCGACCTGTCCGAGGTGCCCGTGGACCTGGTGGTGGTGACCGGCGACATCCTCGGCGAGCCGCGGGCGCTCGACGCCGCCCTCGAGTCGCTGTCCCGCTTCCGCCCCCACCTCGGCGCGGTGGCGGTGCTCGGCTCCAACGACTAACCCCTGGCGCGAGCTGGTCGAGGGGCTGGAGCGGATGGGCTGGCTGGTGCTCGCCAACCAGCGCGGGCGGCTCGGGGACCTCGAGCTGGCGGGCATGAGCGACCCCCACATCCGCCTCGACGACCTCACCGTCGCGGCGCCGCCGAACGGCGACCCGTCGCGCCTGCGCATCGGCGTCGTCCACAGCCCCTACCAGCGCAGCCTCAACGCCTTCGAGCGCAGCGGCTACCAGCTCGTGCTGGCCGGCCACACCCACGGCGGGCAGGTGTGCCTGCCGGGCGTCGGCGCCCTGGTGACCAACTGCGACCTGCCGCGCGAGCGCGTGCGCGGGCTGTCCCGCTGGGGCTCGGCCTGGCTGCACGTGAGCGCGGGCCTGGGCACCAGCAAGTACGCGCCGTTCCGCTTCGCCTGCCGCCCTGAGGCGACCCTGCTCACCCTGGTGCCGGCCTGAGGCCGGTCCGTGCCCACGTCGCAGTCGCGCAGGCGGGGCGGGCCCGCGGCGCGCGCGGAGGCCGGCGTCGAACGGGCGGTCGCGCACCTGTACACCTGGCTGGGCCGCAACCGGGTGACCCGCCTCCCGTGGGCGGTGGTTCAGACCTTCTCCAAGGCGCAGGGGGCGCTGCTGTCGGGCAGCATGGCCTACTTCACGTTCCTGTCGATGGTGCCCCTGCTGATGCTGGCGGCCTTCGTGATCGGCACCCTCGCCAGGTCGAGCCCGCAGGTCTCCGCCGCGGTCTCGAGCGCGGTCGGGCAGCTCCTGCCGGGGCTGCAGGGCAAGGAGGTCGTCGACCAGCTCGTCGGCGCGCGGGTCGCCTTCGGGATCTTCGGCCTGCTGAGCGTCGCCTACGCGGGCAGTGGCTTCGTCGGCGCCATGACCGCCTGCATGAACCGCATGTGGGGGGTGGAGACAGGGCGCAACCCCGTCAGCCAGAAGGCCTTCAACATCCTGATCGTGATGCTGCTGAGCGCGGTGCTGCTCGGCTCGGTGGGCCTCACCGTGTGGATCGGCTACGCGGCCCGCGCCGTGCTCGGCAACGACGCCGGGCCGCTGCTCACGCTCGTGTCGCTGCTCGCCAGCCCCTCGTCCATGCTGGTGCTGCTGGTGCTGCTGTACCGGCTGCTGCCGGCGCGCAGGCACTCGTGGCCGAGCCAGGTGCCGGGCGCGCTGCTCGGCGCCCTCGGGGTCGAGGCGCTCAAGCGGGGCTTCGCCCTGTGGACCCAGCGGTCGGCCGGCGTGGCGGCGCTGCCGCGCTCGCTGCTGAGCGTCGTCCTGCTGCTCATCTGGCTGGGCCTGTTCGGCCAGCTCGTGCTCTACGGCGCCGCCCTCAACGTGGTGCTCGACCGGCGCAGGCACCACCAGCCCCTGTTCCCCGACGCGCCGGCCCCGCAGGAGGACCCGGCCTGACCGGCGGCGCCTGCCCGAGGAGGTGCCGGCAGCGCTCGGGCGGGAGGGGAAGGTGCTCCAGGGCCGCCGCTCCCGTCACACCGAAGAGCCTCCGCCCGATGCGCTGCCCGGCAGTTGTTGCATCGTCGTCTGCGGCGCGGGTTGGATAGCGATCTCAGGCGGATCCGGTATGGCCAACTTGGGCTACCACCGCCGCCACTGCTGGTGAGCGCCCCGCGCGCGGCCGCCGGCGGGGTGGTCGGCGGACAATCTTGGCGCGGCTGCGGATACTAGCGCGAGCGTCCCTCAAGTTGCGTACATCACCGTACGCTGCCCAACCTCTCGTGGGGAGAGAATCGGGCCGTCAACCCGTCCACCACCGTCCACCACCCGGTCCGTGCTCTATCCACCAACGGGGGATCTCCACCGTGGCCACCCTGCCGCTCGACGTGCTCACCGACGACGCCGTGGACCTCTTCCGCTCGTACGATACGGTCGACCTGCTCATCGGCATCCCCTCCTTCCAGAACGCGAAGACCGTCGGGTACGTCGTACGAGCCGTTGAAGCCGGCCTGCGCAAGTACTTCCCGAACCGGCGGAGCCTGATCGTGGTCTCCGACGGCAGCTCCACCGACGGGACCCGCGAGGCCGCCCTCCACGCCACCACCCGGGGCGACGAGGAGCGGCTGCTGCTCGACCCCAAGGCGGAGCTGCCCGACAAGCTCGCCTTCACCTACACCGGCCTGTCGGGCAAGGGATCGGCCTTCCGCGCGATCTTCACCGTGGCAGAGTGCCTGGGCGCCCAGGCCTGCGCCGTGTTCGACGCCGACCTGCGCTCGGTCGGCCCCGAATGGGTCGAGCACCTCGTCGGGCCGGTCCTCTACCACGGCTACGACCTGGTCGCGCCCGTGTACGAGCGGCACAAGTTCGACGGCACCATCACCAACTCGATCGCCTTCCCCATCACCGCGGCGCTCTACGGCCACCGCCTGCGCCAGCCGATCGGCGGGGACTTCGGCTTCTCCGGGCGGCTGGCCGGTCACTGGGCCCGCAAGGACGTCTGGGACACCGACGTGGCGCGCTTCGGGGTCGACATCTGGATGACCACCGTGGCGCTGTGCGACGACTTCAACGTCTGCCAGGCGGTCCTCGGCGCCAAGCTGCACGACGCCAAGGACCCCGGCCGCGACCTCGGGCCGATGTTCCGGCAGGTCGTCGGCAGCCTGTTCGCGCTCGCCGGCCGCTATGCCGACCACTGGACGGCGGTCGACCGCATCCAGCCGGTCCGGACCTTCGGCTTCCGCTCGGCCACCTCGACCGAGGAGATCAGGGTCGACCCCGACCGGCTGCTGTGGCGCTTCGTCGACGGCTACGTCACCTACCAGGACATCTGGCGCCAGGTGCTGGGCCCGGACAGCCTCGACGGCGTGATGGGCGCGATCCACCGGGCCAGCGAGCGCTCCGAGGGCTTCCGGCTGCCGGTCGAGCTGTGGGCCAGGATCTGCTACGACTACCTGCTCGCCTACAACGCGCAGGTGGTCGACCACGACCAGCTCACCGATTCGCTGATCCCGCTGTATTTCGCCCGCACCGCCACCTTCGTCGGCGAGGCCCGCAACGACACCGCCGAGGCGGCCGAGGAGCGCGTCGAGTCGTACGCGGAGGTGTTCCGCGAGGCCAAGCCCTACCTGGTCCGCCGGTTCAACGAGAGCGGCCGCGCCCGCAAGCTCGCCGAGCAGCGCGTCTCCGGCGACGAGCGCCGCGAGGGCGACGACACGAGCGAGTTCATGGCGATCAAGTCGCCCTGACCGCGGTCGGCCGCCGGTCGGCCACCGGCGGGCCCGGCCTGGTCAGGTCCTCCTGACCGAGCGGATCTCCGTGGGGCTGAGCTGGGCGAGGGGAGTGATCCGACGGCCGAGGCGGAACGGGATGATCGTCACGTTCACGTTGTCCATCTCTCCGAGCACCTTGAACACGCCGAGCGCGGTCCGGTCGTGCAGGATGCGGTGCCAGAACTTCGAGAAGGACCGCTTGGGGATCAGCACCGAGACCTCGGTGTCCGGTCGGACGCGCTCGGCCACGGCCTCCTCGACCGTCGCGAGCAGGTTGCGGTCGGGCGCGTCCACCACCTCGAGCGGGATCGGGATGTTCACCCGCGCCCACAGGGCCGACAGCTCGCGGGCGTGGTCCGGGTCGATGGCGATGTGCACCGCGGTCACCGTCAGGGGGTTGAGCTGCCGCGCGTACTGGAGGGCGGCGAGCGTTGCCTGGTCGAGGTTCTCGACCAGCACCACGACCTCGTGGCGCGGCTTGGGCGGGGCCAGGCGCTGGGACGCCTCGACCTTGAGCTCGGCCACCTCCGAACGGTAGGTCTTCTGCGTGCGCAGCAGGAAGACGACCAGCAGCGGGACCGCCAGGCAGACCATCCAGGCGCCCTGGGCGAACTTGACGACGACGATCACCGCCAGGACCACCGAGGTGATCACGCAGCCGACGCCGTTCACCAGCAGGCCGTAGCGCCAGCCGCGCTCGCGCAGCCGCCAGTGCCGCCTGCTCATGCCCGCCTGCGACAGCGTGAAGGAGGTGATCACCCCGATGGCGTACAGCGGGATCAGCGCCGAGGTGCTGGCGTGGAAGGCGACGACCAGCAGGACGGCCACCGTGGACAGCACCAGGATGCCGTTGGAGTAGACCAGCCGGTGGCCCCGCTTGCGGAGCTGGCGCGGCAGCAGCGCGTCCTCGGCCGCGAACGACGCCAGCAGCGGGAAGCCCGAGAACGAGGTGTTGGCGGCCAGCACCAGGATCATCAGGGTGGCCCCCTGGGTGAGGACGAAGAAGGCGTGGCCGACCGGGCTCGGGCCGAGCACGTGCCGGCCCAACTGGGCGACGACCGTCGGGACCTCGTCGTGGAACGGCCTGACGCCCAGGTGACCGGCGAGGAAGCTGATCCCCAGGAAGAGCGAGCCCATGATGAAGGCCATCACCAGCAGGGTCGTCTTGGCGTTGCGGGCCTCGGGCCGCCGGAAGGCCGACACCCCGTTGGAGACCGCCTCGACGCCCGTCAGCGCGGTGGTCCCCGAGGCGAAGGCGCGCAGCACCAGGAACAGGGTGACCGCCTCGACCGCGTGGCCGTGGCCGGTGAGCGCCGCCTGGTCGGCGGCCGAGTAGGTGATCTTGTCGAGGCTGCCGCTCAGCACCCGCACGATCCCGACGACCACCATCGCGCCCATGCTGACCACGTACAGGTAGGTCGGGACGGCGAACATGCGCCCGGCCTCGCGGATGCCGCGCAGGTTGCCCCAGGCCAGCAGCAGGATGAAGCCGACCGCGATCTCGACCTGCCAGCGCTCCAGCGGGTTCGGGTGGCCGAAGGCCGAGACCAGGTTGCCCACGCCGCTGGACACGCTCACCGCCACGGTGAGGACGTAGTCGATCAGCAGCGCCGCCCCGGCCACCGAGGCCACGAGGTTGCCGAAATTGTCGCGGCTGACGACGTATGCCCCGCCGGCGGAAGGGTACGCATCGATCACCTGACGATATGAGATCACCAGCAGGAGCAGCAGGCCGGTGATGGCGAGCGAGATCGGCAGGGTCAGCGCGATGGCGCTCGCGAGGACGACCACGCGCAGGATCTCCTCGGAGGCGTACGCGGTCGAGGAGATCGGGTCGGAGGAGAACACCGCCAGGGCGACCCGCTTGGTGATGCGCTCGTTGACGAGCTGGGAGGTCTTGAGCGGTGGGCCGAGCAGGACGCCCTTCGTGCGGTAGCCGAGCGACCGGTAGCGCTGCGACGGGGCGGTGGACGGGGTCCCGGCGGCCGGACGCTCAGCAGCAGCGTCGGGCTCCGGTTTGGCCCGGGTGGTCACCGCTGCGGCTCCTTCCTCCCTGGCGGCTCGCCTGTGGTACGCCTCCAAGTATCGGCCCGCTTTCACGCAGCGGCCACGTCCGCCCCGGCGTCCGGAGCTTACCGTGGCCTCCACCGCGCGCGGCGGTACGATTCCACGAACCGGTCAGCAGGAAGGACACACGGTGCACGTCGTGATCATGGGTTGCGGTCGGGTCGGCTCGGAGCTGGCCAACCGGCTCGAGGTGCGGGGCCACACGGTCGTCGTCATCGACAAGCGCGAGATCGCGTTCCGCATGCTCCGCTTCGATTTCAAGGGCCAGAAGGTCCACGGCTACGGCTTCGACGAGGACGTGCTGCGCCAGGCCGGGATCGAGCGGGCGGGAGCGTTCGCGGCCGTGTCCAACGGGGACAACTCCAACATCGTCGCCGCCCGGCTGGCCAGGGAGAAGTTCGACGTCCCCAAGGTGGTCGCCCGCATCTACGACCCCCGCAGGGCCGAGATCTACCAGCGGCTCGGCATCCCCACCGTGGCGACCGTCAAGTGGACCACCGACCAGGTCATCCGCTTCCTCGTCCCCGACGAGATCGCCTCCGACTGGAAGGACCCGAGCGACGGGATCTCGCTGGTCACCCTGGTCCTGCCCACCTCGTGGGCGGGCTGGACCGTGGAGCAGCTCGAGTCCAGCGGCCACCGCCGGGTGGTGGGGGTGACCCGGATCGGCCGCGCCCGCATCCCCACCCCCGGCACGATCCTGCAGGAGGGCGACCAGGTTCATCTGGCGGTCGACGAGGGGGGGCTCGAGGAGCTGCGGCCGATGGTCATCGGGCACCGCCGCCAGGAGGCCGGGCGCGAGGTCGAACCTCGCCCCGGACAGGAGGTGCGCCCGTGAGGGTCGCGATCGCCGGTGCCGGCAACGTCGGCCAGTTCATCGCCGCCGACCTGCTGGCCGCCGGCCACCAGGTCACCATGATCGAGAAGGACCCGGCCGTGGTCGAGGCCGCCAGGGGCTCGCTGCAGGCGGCTGAGTGGTTCCCGTTCGACGCCTGCGAGGTGCTGTCGCTGGTCATGGCGGGCCTGAGCCACGCGGACGTGGTCGTGGCCGCCACCGGCGACGACGAGGACAACCTGGTCATCTCGCTGCTGGCCAAGCAGGAGTTCGCCGTGCCACGGGTGGTCGCGCGGGTCAACAACCCCAAGAACCACGCCCTGTTCAACGAGGCGTGGGGGGTGGACGTGGCCGTCTCGACCCCACACATCCTGCGCTCCCTCGTCGAGGAGGCGGTCTCGGTCGGCAGCATGGTGCGGCTGATGCAGTTCGAGCAGGGCCGGGTCTCGCTCCACGAGGTGACCCTGGCCGAGGGCTCGCCGTCGATCCGCCGCACCCTGCGCGACCTGGCCCTCCCGGTGGACGCTGCCGTGGTCGCCGTGGTGCGCGAGGGCCACGTGGTGGTGCCGAGGGGGGACACGGTGCTGGCGGTGGGCGACGAGGTCCTGGCGGTGGCCACGGTCGAGACCGAGGACGCCGTCCGCAAGGCACTGGTCGGCGAGACCCGCCCGCGCGAGCAGGACGAGCAGCCCGCCAGCCCCGGCGCCACCTCGGCCGAGAGCCTCAACCAGCACCGCCGCGGCTGACCGGCCGGCGCAACCGGCTAGCGCAGGTCGTAGGCGGGGTTGTAGAGGGTCAGGCCGCGCTCGGTGGCGACCGGGGTGCCCTCGATGGCCAGGCGCCGGCCGCATTCCACGCCGGCGATGCCGCGGCGGCCCATGAACAGGGCGGTCACGCGGCCGCTGCCGTCGTCGAGCACGATCTCAAGGGTCGGCACGGCCGCCAGCGGCTGGATGCGGATCTTGCGGACGTCACCCTCGAAGCGGGCGCGCACCCGTGGGCGCGCCTCCGCCATGGGGACGACCTCGTCGTCGGGCTGCGCCCTGATCGGTTTCTTGGCCGCTTTCGTCGCGATCACCCTGCCTGGCCCAGGTGGAGCCTGAACGACCTGAACGACCCGGTCCTGGGCGGCTCCCCCGTCTCGAGCGCCCGGGCGGAGGCACCGCGGGCCTCCCGGAGGGCCTGGCTGAAGCCGTCGACGTCAACGCCCTCCCGGGCGGGCCGGTAGGGCTCGAGGTAGTCGACCGCGCGACCGAGCACGGACAGCGCCCCCTTGTAGTTGCCCTGGCTCAGGTGCCACATGCCGGCCGCGCCCTGGATCATGCCCTTCAGGAAGTCGCGGTCGGGCTGGCCCTTGCGCCGGCGCCAGACCTCTTCCCAGACCTCGTGGGCCTCCCAGAACATGCCGTCGTCGTAGAGCGCCGCGCCGCGCCGCAGCACCTCTTCCTCTGGCAGCGTGCCGGGCTCCCAGCCAGGGTAGAAGGTGGCCCTGGTGCCACGCTTGCGCGTCTCGCCCATACGCTGATCGTAGCAGCCGGCCCATCCCCCGGCCGCCCCTGTCTCCTCAGCCGATGCCCTCCCCCTCGATGTCGATGTTGCTGAGCTTGCGGCCACGCCCGCCGTGGCGCACCCTCCCTATCCTTACGGGAATGACCGCGATCCCTGGGGACCGGGGGCCGCCTGACCGGCTCGCACGGCGGCTGGGCACGCGCGACGCGGTGGTGATCGGGCTCGGCTCGATGGTCGGCGCGGGGGTGTTCGCCGCCTTTGCGCCGGCCGCGGCCGCGGCCGGCTCCGGTCTGCTGCTGGGCCTGCTGCTCGCGGCGGCGGTGGCCGCCTGCAACGCGACCTCGTCGGCCGAGCTCGCCGCCGTCTACCCGGAGTCGGGCGGCACCTACGTGTACGGGCGCGAGCGGCTCGGCCACTTCTGGGGCTACCTGGCCGGTTGGGGCTTTGTCACCGGCAAGACCGCGAGCTGCGCCGCCATGGCCCTGACTTTCTCGAGCTACGCCGCGCCGGGCCTCGCCCGCCCGCTGGCGGCCGCGGCGGTGGTCGGGCTGACCGCGGTGAACTACCGCGGGGTGACGAAGACCGCCGCGCTGACCAGGGTGCTGCTCGCCCTGGTGCTGGCGGCGCTGGCCGCTGCGGTGGTGGCCGCGGTCTTCGGCGGGCAGGCGGACCCCGGCCGGCTCGGCTCGCCCCTGGCCCCGCCCACCGGCACCGGCACGACCGGAGCACCCGCCGCGCTCTACGGCATCCTGCAGGCCGCTGGTCTGCTGTTCTTCGCCTTCGCCGGCTACGCGCGCATCGCCACCCTGGGCGAGGAGGTGGTCGAGCCGGAGCGCACGATCCCGCGCGCCGTGCCGTTGGCGCTCGGCATCGCCCTGGGGGTCTATGCGGCCGTCGCCCTCGCCGTCCTGCTCGTCCTCGGGCCGGGTGGGCTGGCCGGCTCGCACGCGCCGCTCGCCGACGCGACAACGGCCGGGTCGCTGGGCTGGCTGGCGCCGGCGGTGCGGGCCGGCGCGGTGGTGGCCGCGCTGGGGTCCCTGCTCTCTCTGCTGGTGGGCGTCAGCCGCACCGTGTTCGCCATGGCCTCGGGCCACGACCTGCCGAGCTGGCTGGAAGCGGTGCACCCGCGGTACCGCGTCCCCCACCGCGCCGAGCTGGCGGTCGCCGCGCTGGTGTGCTGCACCGTCCTGGTCGCGGACCTGCGCTCGGCGATCGGGTTCAGCTCGTTCGCGGTCCTCGCCTACTACGCGATCGCCAACGCCTCGGCCTGGACGCTCCCGCCGGAGCGGCGCCGCTGGCCCCGCGCCCTGGCCGTGGGCGGGGTCGCCGGCTGCGCCGTGCTCGCCGCCAGCCTGCCCCTGGCCTCGGTCGCCGCCGGCGCCGCCGTCCTGGCCGCCGGCGCCCTCGCCCGGCTCGCCCGCCGCCGGTAGCCGGTTGTCCCGCCACGGACCGGGTAGGTACACTGCCGAAGCCCCTCGGGATGTAGCGCAGCTTGGCAGCGCGCCACGTTCGGGACGTGGAGGCCCCGGGTTCAAATCCCGGCATCCCGACCAAGCGGCAACGCCACTACCAGCAGCAACGGCCCGGCTCACACCGGGCCGCTGCTGTAGATGCAAACGGATTGCTAACCGGAGGACTGATGGACGGCATCTACTGCAACGAGTGCGGAGCAGAGCTGGACGAGGCTCCGACCCTGCTCCCAGAACGACGGTCGCCCTGCCCGACCTGCGGCTCACTGTCTCGCAGGTTCGATGCAACAGCGTCGGTGACCGCCACCAGCATCATATTGGCCGATGCCGGGACGCTCTCCGGAGAGGAGCTCGTCGTCGTCAAGTCCGGCCCGGACGTGCGCGCCGAGGCGCAGACCGCCCCGGGCACTGGTACGGCTCAAGACGCCGAGGTTCGGGCCACCAGCTCCGAACCGATCACCGACCATCTCGTGGTTGCGCACCGCCTCGTAACCTGGACCCAGCTCACCGGCAAGCCGGGAGCCGTGTGGTTCGTGGAAGTCCGCGACGAATCGGGCGAACTCATCGAGAGCGGCACGGGAGACAACCAGGACGATGCCCTCCTCGAGATCATCGACGCGGTACGTCCGCCTGACCCGAAGTAGCGTGGGCATCTACTCCTCGATGAGCGGTCCTTCCGGTCGCCAGTAGTCGCCGAGCCCGTGGACCTGCCACATGCCGAGCTCCGGTCGCCAGATGAGCGAGAGGATTCGGGCGCCGGTGATGAGGACGTCAGTGTCTGCCACCATGATCTCGTCACCAGTAGGGACGAAGCGCGCGTAGGCGATGCCGTCCAAGTGCCGCTCCACCCGCGTCGTCAAGCCGTAGCCGTCCAGCATGTCGCGCGCCCAGCCAAAGTCACCCCACTCGTCCCACGACTCCGCGGTGACGAGTTCGCGGAGCTGGCCAAGGTCCGGCCCGTCATCCTCCGTGAGTGCGGCAAAGAACGCAAATGCTACTGCAACCGGGTTTTCTGGTCCCATCGGACCGGCGTCGCGCACGGCGTCCTCAATGGATCCCGGCACCAGCCCGGTCCCGGACGGCAGATCTTCACGTGGCAATTGCGACATCTAATCTCCAATCAGGCACAGCGCGACGAATCTTGACAGGAATTCTACCCGTCGATGATGGCGGCCACCTGAACGGCTGCGTCCTGGTCCATCGCCGGCAAGACGTGCTGGTACAAGTTCTCGGTGATAGCCGTGCTGGCCTGCCCAAGCCGGGCGCTCATGACCTTGACGGGGACGCCCGCACGGAGTCCGGCGGTCGCGTAGCTGTGCCTTGTGTCATGCAAGCGGATCTTGGGCAGGCCGAGGCGCTTCACGTGGGCACGGAACCAGATGCTGAACCGATTCGGGGTTATGGGCGATCCGTCTGGCATGGTGAACACGAGGCTGTTATCCACGTAGCGCGGTCCGACTACCATGCGATCTTCAAGCTGGAGCTTGCGCCACTTCCGCAGCGCGGCCACCGTGCCAGAGTCGAGCTGGAGCACGCGCTTACCGGCTCTGGTCTTGGGCGTGGAGCTCACCACCACCTTTGCCGGCACGCACGCGCGCCACCTGGATCACCAGCCGGCCAGTCTCCAAGTCCACGTCGGACCAGCGCAGCCCGAGCAGTTCACCGCGGCGCATGCCAGTGCAGACAGCGAGTCGCCATGCCGCGTACATGCGGTCACTCGCTACGCCAGCCAGGAACGCCCGTTAGGTGGTGCCGTCGTCGTCGCTCCAGGCTTCGCCGTGCTCCAGCTCGTAGGTGGTGCCGTCGTCGTCGCTCCAGGCTTCGCCCGTGCATTCCTCCCGTGCCGTGCGCTTGCCTGCCATTGCCCTACCTCCTTCGCCACACGACCCGCGGCAGGCGCCTCGATCCTTCCCCTGGCTAGGGGCTCATGCATGTGGTGACTCGTGCTCTGGCTTCGGGATCAGTGTCAAGCTCGTGTGCCCGGGCTCGTTGTTCCACCAGCCATCGAGTGTGTAGAGCCGTGGTCCGACTGAAATCACGATCGCACGGTCATTGCGGAACCGGATGGTTCCGTACCGGCCGTCGTCGTGCGTAATCCTGTAGCTCGTGCCGTCAGGCTTGACGCTCTTCTCAGCCTGAGTAGGCTCCCATGCCATGTCGCTCACCTCCTAGAAAACCGCAGCGCCCGCGCGGTGGCGGGCGCTCGGCTCATTATGCGGTATCAGTAATCATTCGGACCGGTCGGTGCGTCCTTGCCCTTGATCAGTCGGTACGCGGCACGTGCGCGCCCGGCAGCCGCCTTCGGCGTGGGCGCGTCTGGGAACAGTGCCGCACCGATCTTCAACCAACTGGTCGGCTTGCCGTCGACCAGCTTGGCGCGCATGGCGACTGCCTTCTTGCCCTGCACCGTGGCGATCTGCCCGCTGGTGGCGGCCGCCTTGGGCGCCGGCTTGCTGGTGGCCTGTGGCTTGGCGGTCTTGCTGCTCTGCGCCGGCTCTGCGGGTGCCTGCGTGGCCTTGGGTGCCCGCGGTTTGCGGGGCGGCTTGGCCTCAGTCTGTGGCGCTTCCTGCGCCTCCGTGGCCTCGGCCTCGCCGATGGTCTCGGACATGGTGCCTCCTTGCTGCTGGGAGCGTGCCTTGTGCGCGCTCGAACCAAGGGCAACGTACAGAGGAATCGAACAGGTGTTCAGTTCTCCTGGTAGCTCGGTGAGTTCGAGACGCGGGCAAGAGAAGACCCCACCAAGCGCGGCCGTAGTCCCGTAGGGTCCTCGCGCTCGGTGGGGTCGCTCGGTGCGCTACCCGGCCGGTTCTTCGCCCAGGTCGGCCCACGAGGCGTACGCGGCGCGCATGCTCAGCAAGAGCCGGTCAACGGCCCCAGGCGGACCGGAGACGGTGAAGCTCGCCGAGTGGTCAAAGTCTTTGGCGCGGTGTTGGGCCTCGATCGTAAGGAACATCACGCCTTCGGCAGCGCCGGCCTCAGGACCGGTGGCCACCTTGACCGAGACCCGCGGCAGGACGTCAGGACGAATGAGAATCTGCGTTGACGTATGGGTAGACAGTGGCTCGGCTGGTCGCTCACGATCAGAACGCTCAGGACTTACCTCCTGGTGCCAGGCCGGGAGCGTGGGAGCGCTGCCCGGCCACTTGCTATTCACGGTGCGTGACGAATCGACCACGCAATGTGAACACTACAGCGTATCGGACTATTCGGACAAGGCTGCAAACGTGCTGCAAACCGCATCGGCCAACAGCGGGCGGCAGTACGCGGCAGCGCCCGGGAGCCTGCTCGGAGGTTTCAAATCCCGGCATCCCGACCAAGGAAGACCCTCATCTACCTGGGGGTCTTCCTCGTCTCGAGGCTGGTTTGCGCTGCGAGCGCTACGACGGCGCTCGTGCAGCAACCGAGGCGGACTGATGAGCGGGATCTTCCGCAACGACAGCGAAGCCGAACTGGACGAGGCTCCAGTCTCTGCTACCAGAGCAGCGGTCACCCTGCCCCAACTGCAGCCTGCTGCCCGTCGGTTCGAGTGCATGTTCAACTGGGAGAGCCCTCGTATTCGAAGGCTGGGAATGCTGGCTATTCGAGCAGCGCCCGGCTCCACCAAGCGGTGTGCCGCTGGATGTAGTCGGCGTCGGCACGCCAGACGTCGCCATGGCCGGCCTGCCACAGCCGTGTCCAGGGTTGTGTGCCGTTGGCGGCCTGTTCGGCGAGGAAGTCGTGCATTGCCCGGGTTCGGCGGGCAAGCAGCGGGATGAGGTCGCAGCGCTGCGATTCGTCCAGGCCGTAGGCGTCGATGAAGACGCGCAGCCGATGGCCGGCGTCATCGCGTTGCCAGTGTGGGTCGGCCGAGAGCGGGACGAAGCCGTGCAGGGCGTAGGCGAGGTCCCAGAGCCGGGACCCGGGCGCGGCGACATCCCAGTCGATGAAGGCCCACTGCGAGTCGTTGACGACGAGGTTCCAGGGGGCCAGATCGTGGTGGGCAATGATGTCGACGCCCTCGGCGGGGATCAGGGCCTGCCACCGTGCGTCTGAAGGTGGAGTGAAGTCGGCGACGGCGTCATGGAAGTCGCGGATGAGCTGCGCGGCGTGGACAAGCTGTCGGTCGGGTTCGAGCAGGGCGAAGTGGTCCGGCCAGGCGACGGCACCGGGGATGAAGCTGAGGACCTCCCGGCCTTGCTCGTCAAGACCAAGGGGCCGGGGTGCGCCACGGAAGCCGACCGCGTGCAGGTGGGCAAGCAGCGCGTGGACAGCCGGTGTCCAGGGACCTGTCGGGCGGCGCACTGTGTCGCCCACGCGCACGACACCGCTGCTGATGTTCCCGCCGGACAGCGGGATCTCGTCACTGCCCATCTCGCACAGTCTGGCAGCCTGTCGCGTGGCGGAGTGGGCAGGCGTGGATGGAACCGGCGAGTCGCTTGGCAGGAGCCGGTCGACGTCACGGCACAGCGCGCTCGCCTGGCAGCCCTCCAGGCCGAGGGGCTGTGGGATCCGGACGAAGACGAGCACGCGCTGGTGGCTCGAGCGACCAGCCGCGTCGCGCGGTTGCTGCGGGCTGCGTTGGCCCCGGCTGGGGTGAACCTGGTGCACGCGACCGGGACGGTGGCGTGGCAGAGCGTGTTCCACTTCCACGTTCAGCCGGTAGCCGCCCGCTCGCAGCGCTGGTCCGGCTACCCCCACCAGCTCGTCCGAGCCTCTTCCCGAGCCGCACGGCTCGGCTGTCCTCATGCTCCCACTGCGGGCGGATGTGCGCCACTATGGGTGCATGTTCGGCAATTTGTGAAGGCGGGTGGACGTGGTAAATGAGAACGGCGGCCGTTATCGTCATAGGCAACGAGATCCTGGACGGCAGCACGACCGACGCCAACAGCGGGTGGATGTGCAGGCAAGTGTCGGGACGTGGTGCCAGCACGCTTCAGATATGCACAGTCCCCGACGTCAAAGAGCGCATCGGGCTCGCGCTCGATCAGGCGTTCGCGCTGCGTCCAAATCTGATCCTCACACTTGGCGGCCTCGGACCGACTCGCGACGATCTCACGGTCTCTGCTGTTGCCGCGTACGCGGGCCTGCCGCTCAGGGTGGACAGCAAGGCGCTCGCAATCGTTGAGCGAAGGTACAGGGAGTTGGCCGAGCAGGGTCGTGTCCCTGAGCCCAACAGCGAGGAGACTCGTCGGGCGCGTGAAAAGATGGCGCTCTTCCCGAAGGGCGGGGAGGCGATATTCAATGACGTTGGCGCTGCTCCAGCTCTGCACCTGGTCGTTCGGGGGTCTGGCATTCTGTCCCTGCCCGGGGTGCCGGCCGAGCTCAAGTCCATCGTCCTCAACCACTCGACGCACGTCTTTGCGAGATGGCTGGGAGTGGGTGCGTTCGGCAACGTCAACATCGTTACGTCGAGCAATGACGAGTCGGCACTCGATGCCGCGCTTCGAGATTTCGATGCCGCTTCCCAGTTCGACGTGTACCTGAAATCTCGGGCTCGTCGTTTCGGCGATGACGTGCGCGTGCTGGTGACGTTGTCGGCCAAGGGCGCCAGCCGCGCCGAGACAGAGACGCGGCTGGCTGAAGCGCTTCAAGCATTCGGCAAGGCATTGCAGGACCACGGACTTGACATATTGGAGACCAGTCACGACGGTTAGGATCCTGGTCGTCGACGAGGAGCTGTTTCACGTGAAACCAAGCGAAACCGGGGTCCGGCTGTCACTGGCCGAGCTGCAGGCTCGCATCGAAGCGACCTTCGGCGAGCGCGACCGGGCACGCGGGGTGGACGGCACCTTCCGGTGGTGGGTCGAGGAGGTCGGCGAGGTGGCAAAGGCCCTGCGCCGGCGCGACCCCGCCGAGCTGGAGCACGAGCTCGGCGACGCGCTCGCCTGGCTCACCAGCGTGGCCAACCTCGTCGGCGTCGACCTCGAGCGTGCCGCCGGACGTTTCGCCAGCGGCTGCCCGCGCTGTGGCCACTCGCCCTGCGACTGTCCTGGCGGCTGACGCAGGCGCGGGCCTGCGGCGACGGTCAACGGCCGAGACCGTCCAAGACGACTGCTCCCGGCAGCTCCGCCAGCGCCTTGCCGGGCAGGCTCAGCTTCGAGCGCCGCACGCCGCTGCCCACGACGACCCGGGGCGCGGCGGCCACGGCGGCGTCGACCAGGATCGGCCAGCTTGTCGGCAGGCCCACCGGGGTGATGCCGCCGTACTCCATGCCGGTCTCGGCGACCGCCGCGTCCAGCGACGCGAACGAGGCCCGGCGAGCGTCCAGGTGCCGGCGCACCAGGCCGTTGACGTCGGCGCGGGTCGTGGCCAGCACGACGCAGGCGGCCAGCCGCGTCTCGCCACCGCGACGGGCGGCGACCACCACGCAGTTCGCGGATTCCTCGAGGCTGACCCCGTAACGCTGGCAGAACGCCGCCGTGTCCGCGAGGTCCGGGTCGATCTCCGCCACGCCGACCTCCTCGACCGGAACGGGTCCTCCCCGAGCGGCCAGGGCTGCGGCGACCGGCGCGGCAACCAGGTCCGGCCGCACGCTGGTGGGCACGAATTCCAGACTTCCCATGCGAATGTCCATACGGTGCAGCTTAACGGGCTGGGCGGCTGAGGGCCGCGCAGGTCAGGGCCGCACGGCTCAGGGCCGCGCGCCGAAGACCTCCGGGGCGCGGGTGAAGGGATAACCCGCCCAGTACAGGCGCGCGACCGTGCCGTCCTCGGCCCTGACGGCGCGGAGGAGCTCGCCCTGCTCCCGGCCGGACACGGTCGTCCACCGGTCGGGGCCGTCCGGCTGGAACACCGCGGGAGGCTGCGGCCGCAGCTCCCTGGCGACTGCGGGCCGTGCCTCCAGCCGGGCGTTGCGCCAGGAGAAGACGTACTCGCTGCCCTCCGACCACCAGCGCCCGAGCAGGCCCACGACCTCCGCAGGCGGCGGCTCCGCCGGTCGCCACGCCGGCCGCACGAGGGGACCGGCCTCCAGCACGGTGGCGAGCAGCTCGGCGGCCAGGCCCTCGACGTCCACGCCCGCGCCCGAGTTGGCCAGGACCGCGACGCCGGCGCGCTCCCCGTCCTTGGCGCAGGCCATCGTGCTCGCGAGGAAGCCGGGCATGGCACCGGCATGGCCGTGCAGGATGCGCCCGCCGCGGCGGTAGAGCATGAGACCGAGGCCCCAGGCGAGGGTCCAGCCCTCCAGGTCCGCGATTACCTGCGGATGGCGCATCTCCTCCAGGGTGTCGGGTGAGAGCACGGCCGGCTCGGGCTCGGCCAGGAAGGCCGCCCAGCGGAGGAGGTCGGCGGGCGTGCTCCAGAGCTGCCCGGCCGGCGCCATCCCGCGGAGCTGCACTGGTGGCTCGGGCCGGGCCACGTCGGCGTACGGGTCCACGAAATAGCCGCGCGCACGCGGCTCGACCGGGTCCATTGTGGTCCGGAGCATGCCCAGGGGCTCGAGCACGCGCTCGCGCAGCGCCGCCTCCCACGTGGTCGCGGACTGTCGCGCCACCACCTCGCCGAGCAGGGCGAAGGCCAGGTTCGAGTAGTGCCAGCGGCGGCCCGGCGCCAGCACCTTGCCAGCGCGCTCCAGGCCGGTCACCAGCTCCCGGGGGTCGGGGTCCTCGAGCGTCTCCCAGACCTCGCCGCCCGGCCCGGCGGCCGGCTCCCGCTTCAGGCCGGACAGGTGCACGAGCATGCGGCGCAGGGTGACGTCGCCGTGCGGGGTGCCGGGCAGGTGCCGCTCGAGCTGGTCGTCCAGCTCGAGGCGGCCGGCGTCGCGGAGCTGGAGCAGCAGCACGGCCGTGAAGGTCTTGGTGATCGAGCCGATCCTGTACTGCGTGTCGAGGGTCGGCTGAAGCCCCTGCTCCACGTCGGCGAGGCCGACGGCATCGGACCAGGTCACGGTGCCGTCGCGCACGACGGCGGCGGCGACGCTCGGGGCGCGGGCCTCGCGCTGCACGTCGTGCAGGCGCCGTGAGCACGCCTGCACGGTGGTGGCGCCCGCCGTGGGCCTCTGCATGGGCATCGCCTCCTCGACGCACCGATTGGGTAGGGTTGAATCGGCAGGAGGTGCGCATTGCCACGAACCTACCGCAGAGCTCGCCCTGAAGAGCACCGGACACTCGTGGTCCAGGACGCCCAAGCGTTCGGCGACTCCACCGCCAGCGCGAGCATCGACCGCTCGCTGGCTCGCACTCCGGTCGAGGAGCTGCGTGTCCTGGAGGAGGACGCTGCCCGAGCGGTTCACCCGGGTGGCGCACTGCCGCAGCGGCCAGGTCGAGCGGGACACCGCCTGGTGGCTGCACGACCTGCTCGCCGACCGCGGTCAGGGGCCGCCGCAGGTCTTCCTGGTCGACGGGCCGGACGGGCCGGACGGCTGGGCCGTCCTCAAGGTGAGCGAGCGGGTGACCAGCCGTGCGGTCACCGCGAGCGTCCAGGTGCTGGACTGGGGCGCCGCCAGCGAGCAGGGCTGGGCGCTCGCTGCTCGCCCTGGCCGCCGGGTTCGCGTCGCTTGACGCGACCGTGAACTGGAAGGGCCCCGAGCCGGAGCCGCTCGCCCTGCTCCTGCGCGAGCAGGACCTCCACCAGGTCCGCCAGCAGCGCTGGGTGCTCCGGATCGTGGACGTGCCCACCGCCTTCAGCGCGCGCGGCTCCTGGAGGCAATCCACGCCGGGCCGAGGCCCTGGAGCCCCGACTTCTACTGATCCCTACTGGTCCCCGAGCAGCACCTCGCCGATCTGCACGGCGTTGAGCGCCGCGCCCTTGCGCAGGTTGTCCGCCACCGACCAGAACAGCACCGCGTTGGCGTCGGCAAGGTCGGCGCGGATGCGGCCGACGAACACGCCGTCGGTGCCGGCGCACTCCAGCGGGGTCGGGTACACGCCGGCGGCGGGGTCGTCCGCCACGGTGACGCCAGGAGCGGCGGCCAGGGCCGCGCGGAAGGCGTCGAGGTCCACCGGGGCCTCGCACACGGCCCGGACCGAGACCGCGTGCCCGACCATGACCGGCACGCGCACGCAGGTCGGGTGGCTGGCGAGCTCCGGCAGGCCGAGGATCTTGCGCGGCTCGTCCCGGAGCTTCAGCTCCTCGACGGTGTAGCCGGTCTGGTCGAAGCCCATGCACTGCGGGATCACGTTGAAGGCGATCGGGTGCGGGAACACCTCGCCGACCGGCAGCGCCCCAGGCCGCCCGCCGTGGCGCAGCAGCTCGCGGTCGCGGGTCAGCTCGGCGGCCTGCCCCAAGAGCTCGTCCATTCCCCGCTGGCCGGAGCCGCCGGCGGCCTGGAACGAGGTCGGCGTGATCGCCATCAGGCCGAACAGGTCGCGCAGCACCTTGAGCACCGGCGTGATCGTCAGCGTGGTGCAGTTGGGGTTGGCGACGATGCCGACGGGGTGCTCGCGCGCGACCTCGGCGTTGACGTCCGCGTCGACCAGCGGCACCTCCGGGTGCATCCGCCAGGCGCTGGAGTTGTCGACCACCACCGCGCCACGGGCGGTCGCCACCGGCGCCCACTCGCGCGAGATCCCGCCGCCGGCGGAGAACATCGCGATCGCCGCCCCGTCGAACGCCTCGGGCACAAGCGGGCCGACCTCGACCTCCTCGCCGCGGAACGTGACGCGCCGCCCCACCGAGCGTGCCGACGCGACCATGCGGACCTCGTCCACCGGCAGCTCGCGCTCGGCCACGATGCGGCGGAGGTCCTCGCCGACCGCGCCGGTGGCGCCCACGATCACCGCCCGGGTCATTGCGCTCGTCGTCCGCGTCATGGCCGCACCACCGGGATCTCGGCGGTGCCGTCGCCGTGCTCGTGGCGGAAGTCCGCCTCGTGGGAGAGGTGGAAGCGGTCGTGGATGGCGCGCACCGCCGTGGCGACGTCGGAGGAGCGCACCACGCAGGAGACGCGGATCGTCGAGGTCGAGATCATCTCGATGTTCACGCCGGCGTCGGCGAGCGCTTCGAACATGCCGGCCGCCACCCCCGGGCTCGACTTCATGCCCGCCCCCACCAGCGAGACCTTGGCGATGTCCGAGTCGGCGACCACCTCGGCGGCGCCGACCTCGCTGGCGAGCTTCTCGAGCACGACCATGGCGCCGGCCAGGTCGCTCTTGGGCACGGTGAAGGAGATGTCGGTGGAGCCGCCGTGGGACACGTTCTGCACGATCATGTCCACGTTGATGCCCTGCTCGGCGATGCCGCGCATGATCCTGGCGGCGATCCCCGGCCGGTCGGGGACGCGGACGATGGTCACCTTGGCCTCCGAGGTGTCGTGCGGCACCCCGGAGATGATCGCTTTCTCCATTCGTTCGTCCTCCTCGCGCACCCAGGTCCCGGGCGCATCGGTGAAGCTCGAGCGGACGTGGAGCTGGATGCCGTAGCGACGGGCGTACTCCACGCAGCGCAGCATCAGCACCCGGGCGCCGCAGGCCGCCATCTCGAGCATCTCCTCGTAGGAGACGACGTGCAGCCTGCGCGCCTCGGGCACCAGGCGCGGGTCCGCGGTGTAGACGCCGTCGACGTCGGTGTAGATCTCGCAGCTCCAGGCGTCGAGCGCGGCGGCGAGGGCAACGGCGGTGGTGTCCGAGCCGCCACGGCCCAAGGTGGTGACGTCGCGGTCGGTGGAGACCCCCTGGAAGCCGGCCACGATGACGACGTGTCCCTGCGACAGGGCCTCGCTGATGCGGCCGGCGCGCACGTCGAGGATGCGCGCCTTGCCGTGCAGGGTGTCGGTGATGATGCCGGCCTGGGAGCCCGTGAACGACTTGGCGGTCACCCCGCGCTCGGCGATGGCTATCGCCAGCAGCGCCATGGAGATGCGCTCCCCGGCGGTGAGCAGCATGTCCAGCTCGCGCGGGGGCGGGTCGCTCGAGACCCGGCGGGCGAGCGCGACCAGGTCATCGGTGGTGTCCCCCATTGCCGAGACCACCACCACGACGTCGTTGCCGGCCTGCCTGGTCGCAACCACCCGGTCGGCGACGCGCCTGATCCTCGGCGCGTCGGCGACCGAGGTGCCGCCGTACTTCTGCACGATCAAGGCCATCGGGGGTCCCTCTGCCAAGGTCGGTCTGCCAAGGGTCGGACGACGTTGCCCTGCGGCGCAGGCGGGCCTGACCCAGCCTATCAGGGAGACATGTCGCGGCGGCCGGCGAAGGCGCGGCCGAGGGTGACCTCGTCGGCGTACTCGAGGTCGCCGCCGACCGGCAGGCCGCTGGCGAGCCGCGTCACCCGGACCCCGAGCGGCGACAGCAGGCGCGCCAGGTACATGGCGGTGGCCTCGCCCTCCACGTTCGGGTTGGTGGCGAGGATGACCTCGCGGACGCCGTCCGGCTGGACCCGGGCGAGCAGCTCGCGGATGTGCAGGTCGTCAGGGCCGACGCCCTCGATCGGGCTGATGGCGCCGCCGAGGACGTGGTAGCGGCCGCGGAACTCGCGCGTCTTCTCGACCGCCACCAGGTCGCGTGGCTCCTCGACCACGCAGACCAGGCTGGCGTCGCGGCGCGGGTCCTTGCAGATGCGGCACACGTCGCCCTCGGCCACGTTCCAGCAGGCGCGGCAGAAGTGGACCCGGGCCTTGACCTCCTGGATCGCCCTTGCGAGGCGCTCGGCGTCGGCCGGTTCCACCTTGAGCAGGTGGAAGGCGATGCGCTGCGCGCTCTTCGGCCCGATGCCCGGAAGCCGCCCGAGCTCGTCGATCAGATCCTGAACGGGGCCCTCGTACACGTGAGCGGTCTCCTGCGAGGGCGTCAGATACCGAGCCCGGGAGGCAGGCCGAGCCCGCCGGTGGCATTGCCGAGCCGCTCCGCGGCGAGGTCCTTGGCCTTGCGCAGGCCCTCGTTGACCGCGGCGGTCACCAGGTCGCCGAGCATCTCGGCGTCGTCCGGGTCGACCGCGTCCGGGTCGATCGAGACCGACTCGACCATGCCGTCTCCCGTGACCCGGGCCGTGACCACGCCGCCGCCGGCGCTGCCCTCGACGACCTCCTCGGCCAGCTTGTCCTGGGCCTGCTGCACCTGCTGCTGCATCTTCTGTAGCTGCTTGAGCATCTGGTTCGGGTTGAAGCCACCGCGGCCCATGCTCACCGCTTGCCCCTTTCGCTGCGCTCCCTGGTCTTCGACCCCTTGGCCCGCCTGCCGGCCGGAGCTTTGTTCGGCCGCTCCTCGACCACCTGGCCGCCCAGCTCCCGGGCGGCCCAGTCTGCCACCGCCCGCGCGTCCGCGTCCGCGTCGAGCGGCTCTCCCTACTCCTCCACGGGGGGCGGCTCAGGCGCGGGCTGGGCCGCAGCGTCGCCGGGCCCCGGGTCGCCGGGCCCGGGGGGCGCCGCGGCGCCCGGCCCCGGACCCGGCTCCGGCGCGGGCGTCCCTGGACCGCCCGGGGTGGCCGGGACGGCGGGCGGGACCGCCGGCGCGGGCTCGCCGATCACCACCCGAAGCCGCAGGCCGCCGCCGACCACCGCCTTGAGGGCGGCCTCCACGTGCCGGTCGCGGCCGTTCTTGCCGAGCGCCTCGGCGTGGAAGCGGTGCTCGGGGGAGAACTCCACGATCACCTGCTGGTTCTCGAGCCCGACCAGCCTGCCGTGCTTCAGGAAGTCGGCGGTCACCCAAGTCGGCGGTCACCCGGCTGGCCCTCTGCACCCGCTGGATCACCCCGCCCCAGGACCTGGTCACCAGGTCGAAGTCGACCGGGGCGGACGCCACCGGTTGCGGCGCGGCCCAGTCGTCCTCCGCCGCCGAGGCGGCCGCGGCACCGGCAGCGGGCGGCGCGGCCGGGCCACCGCGAGCGGCGGCGGCACCGCGAGCCGGGGCGGCACCACGAGCGGGCGGCACGGTCGGCTTGCCGGGCTCGGTACGGGGCGCCTCCGCCGGTGCCGCCGCTGCCGCCGCTGCCGCCGGTGCCGGTGCCGGCCCTCTCCCCAAAGTGCCCTGGTCGCCGTCGCCGGGGACGATCGACAGGCGCCGCTCGAGCCGCTCGATCCGGGCGAGGAGGGCCTCGGCGTCCACCGACGCCTCGGGCATCGCGGCCCGCGACATGCCCACCTCGAGCACCAGCCGCTGGTCGGTGGCGGTCCGCATGTCGAGGTAGACGTCGCCGAGGATGCGCAGGGCCCTGGCGAGCTCGCCGGGACCGAAGCGCCCGGCCTGGGACGCCAGCCGCTCGCGGGTCTCCGGGGTGACGTCGACCAGGGTGGCCGAGTCCGGCGCGATGCGCAGCACGTACAGGTCGCGCAGGTGCTCCAGCCCCTCCCTGGCGAACTGCTGGAGGTCGTGACCCGCGTCGGCCACGCGCTCCACGCAGGCGAACACGTCGGCCACGCGCTGGCCGGCGATCGCCTCGGCCAGCTCGAAGCGGACCTCCGCGGGGAGGGCGCCGAGCGCCTGGGTCACGACGGACAGGGTCACCCGCCCACGGGCGAAGGTGATCACCTGGTCGAGCCGGCTCAGCCCGTCGCGCACCGAGCCGTCGGCCGCGCGCGCGATCACCTCCAAGGCTGCCGGCTCGACGTCGACGCCCTCCGCCGTGCAGACCTTGGCGAAGTACTCGGCCAGCAGGGCCGTGCGCACGCGCCGGAAGTCGTGCCGCTGGCAGCGCGAGCGGATCGCCTCGATAACCTTGTGCGGCTCGGTGGTGCAGAAGACGAAGCGGACGTGCTCCGGCGGCTCCTCGAGCACCTTGAGCATCGCGTTGAAGCCCTGCGGGGTGACCATGTGGGCCTCGTCGACGATGTAGATCTTGAAGCGCGACGCCGCGGGCGCGTAGTTCGCCTTCTCGCGCAGGTCGCGGGCATCGTCCACGGAGCCGTGGCTGGCGGCGTCGATCTCGGTCACGTCGAGGCTGGTGCCTTCGGTGATCGAGCGGCACGCGGCGCAGGCGTTGCAGGGCTCCGGCGTGGGGCCGCGCTCGCAGTTGAGCGCCTTGGCCAGGATCCTCGCCGTCGAGGTCTTGCCGGTCCCGCGCGTGCCGGTGAACAGCAGCGCGTGGTGGACCTGGCCGGTCTGGATGGCGTTGACCAGCGTGCCGACCACGTGGTCCTGGCCGACCACGTCGGCGAAGGTCTGGGGGCGCCACTTGCGGTAGAGGGAGACGTACGTCATGGGTTCGACTCGGGCGCGAGCGCGGACAGGGGAGCGGACCGTGCACCTGCCGTCGAGATCGCCGCCCGGAGCGCCCGCCAAGCCGGTGGCTCGGGCCCGGCACACCCGCGGCACCCGCCAGTGCTCACTTAGCGCTGCTTCCTCCCGGACCTGACGCGGTTCGCAAGGTGGCGTTGCGCGGGACCTGACCGTCAACACTCCGTACCTGGTGCTGACCTTCGGACGCGAGCCCTCGGGCAGGGATTCAGCCCCGCTGGAGCGGATTGCGGGTACAGGGCACCGCTAGCTCCCCACCTAGCACGGTCCGGGATCAGCCTATCGGCTCGACCGCCGCGCCGCCACTTCCGGCCTCTCCAGCGCTCCGGCGGAGGCTGAGGGGTTCGAACCCTCGAGGAGGTTACCCCCCTACACGCTTTCCAGGCGTGTGCCTTCGACCGCTCGGCCAAGCCTCCGCGCGGCAGTCTACCAGCCAGGACATGGCCGGCGGAGTGCGTGTAACGCGTGACGGCCCGCCGACGCTCTTCTTGATTGGCTAACTGACTGGTTCGCTTCCCCCTCTCAGATGGCATCCGGCCGCGAGGCATGCCCCGATAGGCAAATGGGGCATCAGGGAGGAATCATTTGAACCGGTCTCGTGGGAGGGACGGGGGTGGTGGACCGAGTCGGTCATGGTTTGTGGGGACTTGTTGGTGTGCTTCAGTTGCACACCGGTCTGGAGGGGGTTTTGTGAAAAGGCGCACAGTGAAAGCGGTCGCGCTGGCCGCGATACCGCTGCTCGTCGCACTGCTCAGCGTGCCGGCGGTGAGGCTGCAAGTGGCGGCCGCCGCCTCGTGCCCGACCGCGAACGTGCTGTCGGGCAGCAACTTCGAGATCGACGCGAGCGGCAACCTGAAGGTCGATGGCGGGGACCCGTGCATCGACTGGCTCGCCGACGGAACGGGGAGCGCCCTGCGGTCGGGCGTGTTGACGAAGAACGACAAACCGTCCGGATCTACCGATGACTCGTTCGGTCAGGGCACGGCCGAGAACAACGCCAACCCGACCATCGTCAGCGGCTCCATCCCGCCCAACAAGAGTGACCTGAAGGTGTTCGGGGCCTTCACGGAGACCGGCGCCAGCCAAAAGTTCCTCGAGCTGTTCTGGTCGCGCGTGCAGAACCCATCGGGCACGACCAACATGGACTTCGAGCTGAACCAGAAGTTCTGCAACCCGTCGGCGACGCCGACCAACTGCGCCAACAACGGCTCGGGCGTGACCCCGGAGACGCCGCTGCGGACCACCGGCGACAAGCTGATCACCTACGACCTTTCCAAGGGCGGCACCGTGCCGACGATCTCGATCCGGACCTGGACCGGATCGGTCTGGGGGCCGGCGACGGTCATCAGCGGCGGCGCGAACCCGCAGGCTCTGGGCTCGGTGAACACCTCTGCGATCTCGGCTGGCGACAGCGGTGGCGTCGGACCGCTCGACCCGTTCACCTTCGGCGAGGCGTCCATCTCGTTTGCCGCCCTCTTCCCTGGCAACGGATGTGGTTCGTTCGGCTCCGCCTACCTCAAGAGCCGCTCCTCGGACTCGTTCGCGGCCGAGCTCAAGGACTTCATCGCGCCCGAGCGGGTGCACATCACCAACTGCACCGCCATGACCACCAGCGCGACGGCGTCGGTGACGATCGGTGACCCGATCAGCGACACCGCCACCCTGAGCGGCACGACCAGCGACGCGACCGGCACGATCACCTTCCACCTGTTCAGCGACGACCAGTGCACGACCGAAGTCACCACCGGCCTCACCCCGGTGACGGTCAACGGCAGCGGCG